>FUFK010063549.1_pt1 | contig 21312 bp, 26 predicted proteins | sample 1021851 | NCBI WGS metagenome assembly FUFK01 (sample SAMEA51879418, study PRJEB19060) | metagenome
CTGTTACTCTTTGCTGTGCTTTATTTATATTGCCTGACATCATATTTAATTGCTGCTCTCTTGCATTTTGTGCTTCTAGTTTTGTTTGACCTCTTTCCATTAAACTAAAGATAGAGTCATCTATGCTCTCAATAAACTCTTGTCTTTCAACCTCTGCATCTGTTGGTAACACAGTTGAAGCCCATTCCAATATGTCATTACGTCTTGATGCAGTAAGTGCTTTGTAAGAATCACCTGGTCCAAACTTTGCCATATCCTCATACAACTCAGTAAATGTTTTTAGATATTTTGGATTAGATAGTATGCTTGAGCCGTACTTTAACACTAATGCAGTAAGCACAGGACTAAATGGTCCAGTAACTGCTGCTTGTGCCGTGGTCCCTGCACCAAACAACATCAACCCTTTTAAACCGGTCAATGTTAAACGTCTTTGTAAGAATGTTGAAGAGTCATTTATCTGNAAACTCTTAGCTTGACTTACAGCATCTAAAAATCTCTGTATACCCTTTACAGATAAGCCTGTACCTTTTAACGCTGTAGCTAATATTTCTTGTCCTTCTGGTGTGTCTAAGCCTAATGACTTAGCAAATGCATCGGGATTAAAACTAACATCACTAAATTCTAATAGTTCCGGTGCAGCTTTTTTNAAACCTTTTGCTCGTATGACCTCNGGTGCTACATCTTTTAGATTAATAAACTGTGTTGCACTTATGCCAGGTGGTAGACCTTCTATTGATGCTTGGATGGCGTCATCAAATAATCTTCTTATAATCTTTTTTTGACCAGCGTCAGGTGCAGCACTAATAATTGGCACAGTCTTTTTTACCATNGTTCCGTATGTTGGTGAGTTTATATCCATATCTTTGACTAAAGTTTCTAACTCAACGACTTTACCCTCAACCTTACCTGCTTTATTGTAAGCTCTTATTTGATCTGGTGTGGTTTGAGATAATTCTAGTAAATGCTTCATTGCGTCATTACTAGATTTAGCTCTACCAAAAATTATTTGAAACATCTCATCTGTATACATTAGACCTCTTTCTACGTCAGGTCCCGGTCCAAATATATTAGAGTTTACTTGCTTCATATTAGCAGCTACACCACCTTCAAAAGTAGGCATCGTATGTGCAAAAAATTCATTAGCGGCAGATAATTTTGCTAAGGCAGTATTGAATACGGTTTCATCTATAGCGTTGTCAATGTTTTTTAAATTTAAAATGTCATACTCTAATCTTGCAGCTAAATTGCCAATAGCTTGTGCTTCTTCTTTAGGTATTTTTCCTTTAAACTCTGTTTTAAAATTTGTAACAAAATCATTGAACATCTGTCTCATGGTAACAGCTTGTTCTAATGTAATATTCTCATCTAATTTACTCATAGTTTCATAAAAAGTACCAAAAGCTCTTTTTGTACCATCACCTGGAAACCTAAATTCACCATAACCCTGCATGCCAGGTATAGCTTCTTTAAATTGTGCAGCAGTGTCTTTTGCTACATCTTTAAATCCTGATATATTAATTACTTTTTTACCTTTTAATCTTTTCGCATATTCTTCAAAGTTTTCATACATGTACTGTTGTGCGTTTCTTACTGCATCATAGTTCTTACTCATAATTTGTGAAAAGTCTGCACCTAACATAGTCATAGTTTGCATCGGTGCCATGCCATTTGCCATAGAACTTAAATATTGTCTTGATCCTTCGTCAACGGCTTGTGCCTGTCTTTTAAATGCAGTTCCAATCCAAGGAAATACACCTATAACCTTACTGTAACCTTTCCAGAAAGGCATGTTAGATGCTTGTATTATACCCATAGGCATGCCGTAAGTTTCTGATATCTGTGCTATCTTTTCTAAATTTTCTTTATTAGGACTAACACCAAAAATATTTTTTCCGATAAATGCTTTACTAGCATTGAATATAGGTGCCATGGTCATAGCTCCACCAGTAAACATAATATTTAAAGATGTGTCATACAAAGCTTGACTCATTTGACTAGCTAAGTCTTCCTCTGGTAAATCTAATAAACTTCTAATTATATTATTACCTAATCGATAAGTTTTAGTTCCAATATCTGACCCAGCAGCCTCAGCTACGAGGAGTTCACCAGGTGATAATATTGCAAAAGGGTTTCTTGTTGCTGCTGATTTAACTGCTTGTGCTGAACCGATACCAATAAATCCTCCTGCCATTGAAAAAGAGGGTTCAGAAATAATACCATCCATAGGCAAATAAGAGTTACCATAATATTGCAGTGGATCTTTAATGAGTTCTGCTCTTTCTGCTACGTCTGCAGCTCTTTCATAAAGTTCACCAAACCCTGCTGGACCCTCTGGTAAGGTAGCTAGTGGTGACTTAATCTCACCAGCTTCTATTTTGTTAAGTAAATCTCTTGTTTGTTCTAATGTTGTGTCAGGGTCAATGCCATACGCTTTTTTAATTTTTAATATATCTTCTTCCGTAGGTTGTGAAGGATTTTGCAAATAAAAACTTTTTTGATTTTTAGTGCCTTCCATCAAGGTTACATAGTTTTGAGCTTTTAAAGGTGCCATTATAATGTACTAAATAAGTCCTCCACTTTTATTGATAACGCACCCTCAGGCGCAGTTATAACATTTTGCTCTACAGTCTCATCAACAGTGGTTGGTAATGTTCCTGGTTGAGTAGCTGTGACAGCACCACTTTCACCTGGTTGCATAAAATATTGTCTGTAGGGATCGACTGGTAAGTTTAATCTTTCCAATAAAGGTATAATAACTTCGTTTACTTCAGGAGTTGTTCCAAGAACCTCGGGTGTAGATCTAATAATAGCCTTTTGTGCATCAGATAATTTTAGTGCAACTTGTTCTAATTTAGCTATGGCAGCTTGTGGTGATTGTAATCCATAAATAGACACAGCTTCAGATGCTCTTTGAATATCGTCAACGTTCAATCGTCCTGTGGATTTTAAAGCTCTTGCTAAACCGTAAATAATAAATATTTCTTTCACTTTATTTTGTGCGTAAGTAGGATCATAACCTTGTCCCTCCCACCATGATGTCCTAGTAATGTCATCTAAAGATGCCTGAACAACTTTAGTTTCAGTTTTAAAAGGTATTTTAGTAGGTAAATCTTTTAATATAATATCGTCCTTGATAGTTGTGTCTACCGTGCCACCTGTTGGTAAAGCACCAGGATTGCCTTGATCAAAAGAAAACAACATTTGACCTTCATTAACAAGACCAGTTCCGTAAGCTCCTCCTACTCCTGCATCATTGCCTAGTAAGTTAAGTATAGCTTCAGTTGTGGCCCCTACTTCTTGGAATGCTTTTTTAATAGATCCTGACACACCAACTTTAGAAGGATCATTTTTTGCTATATTAAGAATACTTACGACATCATCATATTGATTTTGTAAAGTAAACAAGTTTGATGAACCCTCTCTAACCTTAGATTGTGATAACTGTAAATTTTTAAAATTACCAACATCTTCTGCAGCAGCAGTTTTACTTGGGAAGAATAAATTAAATCTACCTTGTTCATCACCAGGTATTTTTACGTCAAATATTTGTTGACCGTCCTCAGTAACTCTACCTAATCTATATTGTATGCCTGTATCTGTAAGTATAGGCATGGCGGCTATGGGTCCTACAACTTTACCGTCAGGTCCCGTGTAAGCTACTTGCACTGGTTCTTGTGGATTTTTTAAAAAGTGCAAACCAGCTTTCACTTTTTCTTCTTCCATGTCTAAATTTGTTTGTGCAATTTTCTTTAATATGTCAGATGTAAAACCTAAATACCTTTCGGCATTAGCATTATCGTAGCCCATTTTTTTTAAATAGAAATCTGCTTCTACGGCCTTAATATTTTCATTTGCCTCAGCTGCCTGTTTTGCAGCTAGCTCACCAACCATTAATCGCCTTTGTAATTTTGCAGCTTTTAATTCATCCTCTCTTGTATATTTTTTATCAAGAGCTTGTAAATATATGTCTAAAGCACCTGCTGCACCTTTATAGGGTGTCCTTGCATTAAAAGAGTCAACTAAAAATCTCGTAAGTTTTCTACCTCTAGAGTCCTCTTCTATTGGTCCAATGGATTCTTCTATAATTTTTTTAAAATCGTCAGGACTATATCTTTTGCCTAGACCTAACATTTCCGCATAGTTAGCCATATTAAGATTAGCTGCGTCTATAACAGGTAGCATTTGTCCTGCGTATTGATTTGCATAATAATTAAAAAGATTAGTATCTTGTTCTATTCTAGCTGCTTGATCTAAAGATATTTGATCTTTCGCTTCTTTGTCCTGTAGGTACTCAATCGGCTTATCGGTAGGAACAATAGGTTGATAGGGCTCATAAGTTATAGAGCCACCCTCTGGTTGAAAACCTTTTAGTACGTCAAATCCTGATTCACTCATTGCGTACTCCTATCCAAATAGACTTTGTATACCTGTAAATAACGGATTAAATGTTTGTTGTGCTTGACTCTCTGCGTAAGTTGGGAACGCTCCTAAGATGCCAGATTGAAACGACAATGCTTGTTGAGGTTGTAAATATTGTCTTTGTAGATTTTGAAATTCTGCAGCTCTTTNTGCTTGCCCAATACCCCTCTCGGTTGNACNTATTCTAGCTAATGTGCTCACATCACGCTCTAATACACCAGAAGCTATGGGATCTAATTGAGCAAACGTTTGACCTATTCCTGCTTGTGTCCTACCTATATTAGCTAAATTCTGTGCCGCTAATTGTCCTCGTCTTTGTTGATTTTCAAAAGCTTGTTGCGCTGCTCTTTGTGCTTGTTGGAATCCACTAGATAATAAACCAGCTATACCTTGCCCTAATTGTCTTTGAAAACCTGTAGCTGCCTCAGCGTCTAATACGCCTTGTCTATCTCCACCAAACGCACCAGCTCTTACTGCGGATGCATCTCTACCAGCTTGTTGAATATTAAACTGCCGTTGCATCTCTTTTGTGTACTCATCAATTACCTGTTGTTGGAACGGATTCATGAATTGCTGTGTAGAGGCTGGATCAAATGCACCAGTAGATGCTTGTGCTTGTGTTGCAGCATTTGCTGCAGATAAAGAGGCTTGTCCTAAAGATCCAACACCCATATTTAGAAACTCAGGTCTGCTTGCTACACTTGTTCGTGCTAAATCTAAGGCTTGTTGCTCTGCACCTGAGATAGGTTGCACCGTTTCACTTGGTAATGGTGGCAAATCTCTTACTAAATCCTCTGAGGTTTTAAAAAGGTTAGCGTAATATTGATTTCTTAATTCTTCTAATGTTGCCATTATACCATCGCCATCCTCTCTTGNCCNTCTTCAAATGTTTCTGCGTCTTTATCAAAAGCAGTCTGTAACGCATAAAGATTTTCTGGTCCTATTTTATCTGTAGCCTCTTTCGTAATTATAAACTCGCCATTTGAAATATCTGTAGGCACTTTGGCTTCACTGCTTACAAATCTTATCGAGTCACTCTTACCGGTCCCTGGTCCGGTGACCANGCCACTAGGTTCTCCAGTTAAACTGTTTATACCAATGCTAGTCAGCTTTTCTCCACCTTTCAAGTAGCCTGCTATGCCGCCTGTATTTTGAAAACGACTCTCTTCTAAACTTTTTCTGTAATCATCTGTCATACCAGTTATATTAGTTAAAGGTCTTGGGTCTACATCTTGTAAAGATGGATCTTGTGATGCACCATAAAGACCAAGAGCTAAACTTGCTAATTCTGTATTAAAATTACCGTCTTTATCAAAGAATAAACTACCACCAAGTTTCGTAGCTCCCTCTATGATATCATCCACTATGCTAGAACCAATGCCTCCTGGTCCGCCCTTTTCATATGGATTTTCAGATGAAGAAGTCCCTACTTTACCAGTCGGAGTTCTGAATGTGCTTTTCACACCCTCTCCAAATCCTCCACCGCCTTCACCCATACCTCTAAAGCCTCCTAGTAAAGCTTGTATGCCAATGTTACGTGCAATGTCCGCTGGCTTATCTCCAGCGAGTGCACCAATACCTGCTTGTAAAACAGCTGGATTTCTTAAAATGCCCATGCTTGCTGGAAGCATACCAGGTAAAAAAGCACCAATACCTAATTGAACAACAGGATTTTTTAGGAGTTTCTTAGCGCTTTTAAATATATTTTTTAACATTATTCATCCCCAGTAGCTGCTCCACTAAACAAATTTGGTGCAATAACATGCACGTCTCTACGAATATCTTCTTCTTTAGTTTCTGTTGCAGGGTTGGCGATGTCAGCTTCCACTTCTTCGTGGCTACTATACTCATATCCTGTTTTAGTATTGGTCACTGTGGTCTCTACTTTTGCACTATATACTGGGATCTCTTTCCCATTAATTATTTCATGACGTAGGAGCACAGGTTCGTCTACAATCTTTGCCATAATATAGTTTTATAGGCTTAAAACTAGGAAATCAATAGGTTATTCTACTCAAAGCACATATATAAGTTACCTGCTATAGACACGGCATCATTAGTTCTTTTTACAAAATGTTCCAAATAAGAAGGAAAAAGTATAATTTGATTCTCTCTACATTGAGGTTTAAAAGTAGTTCCACCAAAAAAGGCTATTTTGTCGTCATCACCATTATAATATGAGTCTAAAACAATAGAGTTAGGGTTTACAAAAACTACGTTAGATTCTTCAATTTTTTTATANATAATAAATGATAAATGAGTTCCTGCATGTGCGTGATTTTCTTGATAATCAGAGTCTTCATAATAATTAGTCCAAATGTGCTCCAACTGCAGCTTATATCTTGGTAGCACGTTTTTTTTTAAAAGCTTAGATATTACCTCATATAAATAATTTAAAGAATCTTCATCAATTATGTTCTGACCATGTATCGATGTTCTTATTTTTGATTTAAAACTCTCTCCTATGTTTTTGTCTTGAATCTTAATTCTGGATGAATCTATATTACCTATCCAAATAGGAATAGAAAATAATTCTATTTTCATTACTGTTGTTGTTTGATCTCCAATACAGAAACTTCAACCATAGCTCTTGACGCAGCATTAGCTTGAACCTTAAAAGAGTCACCCTCTTGATATACCATGCTACTATTGATGGTATTAGTATTCGAAGCCGATACATCAATTTGAAAAACTTGTAAATCAGCACTACCATTATTATGATCAACATCTACAGTGACNGCATTCGAGCCATCATAGTTGTGCGTGTTAATTGTTTTAACAATAAAAGTAGATACAGGAACTGGTGGAGTGGCTGCAACATTAGCAGTGGGCACTGTAAACACGGTCGTCAAATCAGTCGTTGTTAGATTTGCGATAAATCTTCTAAATACATCAGCCATTTAAAAAAAATGCCCTTCTTGTAGACTCNTCTTGTGTGTCTTGTGTATACTGTGTGTTTAATTGTAAAATCAACTCTTCAAGTAATCTTATTAATTCAGCAGACTGTTGTTGATCATATTCAGGCCTAGGATCAGGAAATCTTGTTATTGTTAACTTAGCCATTTTTCATTATCTCCAGGCACACCGTTTTTAACATGTAATTTAAATTCATTTTCCTCATCTGATATTAGTGATTCTATAAGAGTATAGTATATCACATTATGTGTTTCATTACACAATGTTACATCATCTTCAATTTTTATATTTTCTTTTTTCCAATGTCCTGGCTTTTTCAATATTAAATGTAAAAAACCAGGTGATAAACCTATTTGTGTTTTAGGTTTCATTCTAATGTATTTTTGATCATCGTAAAAAATATGTATGTTATCATAATTTGACCTCATATAAGGCTTTTGTTTCCAAATTTTTAGTTCTTCTAAAGGCTCCATTATCTTCTACCATCAGGCTGTATGTCAAATCTTTGTGTGCCTAATCTCCATGCGGTGCCTGTAGTGTTCGATACAACGTTTACTGTAAATTCTCTACCCCTGCCACGAAGACTTACAAAGTCTGTGTTATCCTGAAATGAAACTGTTTTTGTTACGCTTGTGCTATTATTTGGATAATTTTTAAATTCTAATTTAGCATTTAAGGTGCCCTCTTGATCCTCTATATCAGGTATTAGTTTTGATACAAAAGCAAATTCATTACCCTCACCTATTTGCACAACACCTGATTTTACAAAAGCTGTGATAGCAGCACCATCACCATTGTTTCCTGTTTCATGTAAAAACAATTGTGTTGCACCATCGGTCAGTCCTGAGATGACTTCATTGTTAGCAGTGGTCGTTGGTAAGTAGTCTGTGGCCACAGGGTTGTCATATACCTCTCTATCCAACCAAGTAGTTCTATCTAGTGTCCCNGTCCACCATGTGCCCTCTGTATAATTATAAGCTACGATTGCGTTTATCGTATCTGATCCTGTTCTAGGATAGAACCACATAATTTCATTAAACTCACCATTGTGGCCTGCAAAAGCATTTTCTGCACCTGTCACGTTTAAATTATTAAAAACAAACTGTTCTACAGTGCAGGGTAGTTTTTTAACAGAACCATCAAATAAAAAGAAAGAGTCTTGAGACATCCAATAACTTACACCGTTTATATCAACTCCTGCGTGTATCCCTACAATGCCACAATTTTGACCTAGTTGTCTTAAACCAAAAGTAAAAGGAGGACCGATAAATTGTAAAGAGTGTAATGATGTATCTGTCCACACCAATATTTGACCTCTTGATCGCTCTGCGGCCACGATCCGTGATCCGTCAGCTATGCGCAACGAACCTGCAGTGTTTTCTGCAGTTGGTTGATATGTGTTAATATCTTCTTGATCTGAAAATCTTAATAATAGATCATCTTGTGCGTTTGTACCACCAATAGTAGGCTGTGTACCAAAAAATAATAAATGTCTATCAGGTGTAGAAACTAAACTTAATCTTGATCTTGTAGGTGCATTTGTAATCGCTGCTGCTCTTGTAGCTACACCACTAGATGTGTCCCACCTAAATGCTCCCCCATTTAATACTGTGGCTATGAGATCTTCTCCAAAATTGTCCAAAGACCATTGTCTAGCCTCTAATGTTACGGTAGATGATGTTGATGGGCTACCCCATCCCCCAGCTCCCCATGTGTCTGTACCCCATCCAAAAGCAGACGTGGATACTTCAGGTCCAATACTTATTTGATACTTAGCATTACCACTACCCCCGCCACCAGAAGTTGATCCTGATGCAGCCGATGTAGCTGTCACAACATAATTATTGTTGTCAGTAATTGAAGTTATCTCAAACTCTTTATTCATGTCTAAGCCATCTATGGCACTAAAAGAGTCAAATGTAACAAAGTCACCTTTAGTTGCTCCATGCGATGAGTCTGCAACAGACACTGAAGTCGTGCCATTAGTTGTAAATGGGTTAGTTAATGCTTGAGTTTCTCTTATTGGAGTAATGTCATAGGCAAGACCCTCAATAACTATATAAAGTTTTCTGTCTGTTCCTACAGCAAGTAATCTTGTGCCGTCCAATCCAACCCACGCATGAGCGTCTCTGGCAACACCGACTAATGTGGTGCTTATAAACTTTTCCCATCCTTTGATTTTCTGTGCAGATCCTTGAAAGAATCTCACCATATCACCATCAGTCCACTTACCCTGACCAGTATAGTCAGTAACTTCTTTGTTGATACCAGGAGCTGGTCTAAAATTTACTAGAGGCATTGCGATAATATACTAGAAAGCCAGTTTAAAGTCAAAAACAACAGAATATCTAGGGTTTTTCTTTGCTATGTTTTTAGGCATATTTGCTACAGAATGAGGTATCATTCCATCAAAAGAGACCATAGAATTTTCTACCGCCTCAATGATAANATTGNTCTCTAATTTAGTGCCAAACTCCGGTAGATTACTTTTTAAATAATATATGCAAGTTCTTTTATTTTTATGTTTGTGAAATTTGTAGTCATTGTCCTCATTTGATAAATTAGCCCATGATTTATAATACTCGTAATTTTCATCAACCATGGCTCTTGCATTAAGATATAGTCTATTCCAATAAATCTTATCTTTATATCTTTGAAAAAGATTAGCGTGTGTTTGATAAGGAGCAACATCCTTACAAGGATGATGTTTAATTTGATATTTTACATCATCAAGAATGAGGTTTTTATCATCTTGCGATAAAACATTGTACTCTCTTGAAATGACATTTTCATTTATTTTTATGTCCATTACAATTTATTTTTAATATTTTTTTGTAATATATTAAATGCAATTGAGTATCTGGGCTCATCATATTGTTGTGGTAAAACCGCATGTTTGGTTAAACCATGGAAGATATATAATGAATTTTCTTTTAAGGTTTCAAAACAACCAAAATCTGAAAATGACATGGTGGTCTCCCCTGGTATTTTTGGATAATATGCACATGAAAAATACTCGCATCCATGAATGTGCTCTATTGTGTTATTACCTTTGAGATGTTTCATGGCCCATGCTTCATCTATGATATACTCATAAGGGTTAGTTGGTGAGGGCGATCTTAATGTAAAAAACATTTGTAATAATTCTACTGACATCATAAACATTTTTTCAAATAATTTATGATTAAGTAATTCAGTAAATTTTGTCATGTTTGCTTTCACATTAGTTTGTTGTGCCATACTATCTTTCTGCGTTAACTCTATGACCTTTTCTAAAATTTGTTTGTGATAATCACTTTCTAAAAAATTATCTACTATATATACAGCATAATGAGATGCGATATTGTGTTGAATTAACCTAAGATGTCTCATTTTTAACTTGTGCAACTAATGCACCCACATGACCTTTATATCCTCTATTTCCAAAATGTGTTAATGGCATGGCTAAGTCTGCCCATATCTCTCCTCCACATTCTTGCCACAATCTAGAAAAATAATAATCCTCTGATAAGTATCTTTTTTGTCCAACAGTCTCATATGGACCAACAGCAAATAAATCATAACAGTTGTCNGACTTATATGATCTTCCATTTACAATTTGATCNGAGTCATATTTTCTTTCAGGAAATTTTTTAAACATTTTTCTAAANACATTTCTTTTTACTAACATCATACCTGTCGCAGCTTCATTAACTTTGAAAAAACCATTTTCTCCCATTAAGTGCGTTGGGTCATCAAAATTAACATTGTAACCAAGTATTTTAGCTTCTATCTCGTCAGGTGTAGCATTTGGAAAATTTGCAAGAACATTAGCAACTTTTTCAAAGTGTAAATGTTTTCTAGGATAAATACCACAAGCTACATCTTTTTCTGCACAAATTAATCTTTCTATGTTTTTCCAACTAAACCCTATGTCTGCATCTATAAACAAAAGGTGTGTTGCTACATAATCAGTTTGATCCATCATCATAGAAACTATGGTGTTCCTAGCTCTAGTAATTAAGCTCTCATTGCCCATTGTTTGTATTCTCATGCCCACATTATGAGCCATAGACCATTGTTGTAGCTCTAATAAACCATGTAAAGTAGCCTCTGATAACATGCCACCATACATGGGCATGCCTAAAAATATTTTAAAATCTTTTTTCTTTAATTCTTCTTGGGTAAGCATTATATATTCTCCTTAAATTTAAACGCTACTGTGAATCTATGTTTATTTTTAAAAGAAGAAGCAGTGTGTTTATAATTAGCAGGAAAAAAAACTACTCTTCCAGGTATCGGTAAAACAGAAATCAATGTGTTATTTTCAGATANAAACTTTGTTTCTCCTCCTTCATTTATATCATANTCTAGGTTAGCATAATACAATAATGTTGTGCNCTCATCTCCATCTGTGTGATAATTAAGTAGTTCTCTTGGTGCAAATAAATTTACATAGGACCTTGTNATTGTTTTATTTTTTAAATAATTATTTTCACAAATAAAAGACATTAAAGATTTATAAGTAAAACTATCCTCAGACAACTCAGATGTCAAACCTGTGGGTTCATAATCTATATCATCAGCCTCGCCATAGTAATAAGGTAGTTTTTTTAATTCTTTATAAATTTTATAAATATCTTTAATTTTATTATCAAATATTTCCAACATAATTATTAATTAATATTTATTTTCCAAACATTTTGTAATCTAAAATTATTTGTATTTGTAAATGGTGTTCCAACATGATCTAGATTTGCTTCAAATATTATAAGTCTGTTAGGCACAAAATCTATATAATTAGTGCAATTTGTATATATTATAGTCCCACCTTGCCAATCTTTATAATAATCCTTGTTTAAAAACAGTATTGCAGTGTGTGTAGAGTTTTTATCTTGATGTATGTTGTGCGGGTAGTCGCTTGGATGTCCGTGCGAATAAGCTCTATATAATGTAATATTTTTATCGAGTTTAGAACTCATATAATTAATTACATCTATGGTATACAATTCTTCAGTTAAGTCTTTGTAAATAAAATATTCTTTGTTTTGCCAATTATTTTTTGAATCCTCCAACATTTTATCGTACACATCATTAGGAAAAAAATTGTCTAATACTTTTATCATGCCTTTGTAATAATATTTTCTTTTGCTTTTATTGGTAATGAAAACATGTCTAAAGTTAAACATATTTCAATATCTTTTTTAGGATAATCTTGTTGATTATTTTCAAATATAGTTAAGGACTCTGAGTNTTTTAAATTTAAAAAAATATCATTTTGATNACTNTTTATATTTTTAGTAATCATATCGGCACATAGTTTGTCCTCATCATTACGCTCCTCTCCTCTAAATCCACAACAAACAATACTCCAATCTAAATTACTGTTTTGTATATAATCGGCAGTTGCAGAAATATTACAAAACCCACATAATAACACATTGTGCTTTTTTAGTTTATCCAACATTCCGCCACAAGCTGCTGAGCTATGCAAAACACACCTTTTATTTAAATCTGCGCTCCAAAGAACACTAGGAGAATTGGGATAAGTATAAATATTTTTTTGTCTTTTACCTATTGTTACAGCGTTTTTATTTTTTTGTTTTATTATATTTATCTCGTCCTCATTAGCAGACATAAAATAAACAACTGGGTTTTTACTTAACACCACGTTCGCCACAGTGGCAGCTCTTAAGACATCAATCAAGACTACATTATTATCTAATGTTTTATAATCAAAAGGCTGTTCATATATTTTATACATGCTTTATAATTGAATATTTCTCTAATTCTTGAATAGTATGGTTAGTGTTTACATAATTTTTATTTATGCATTCTGATAAAGTTAGTTGATCTCTACAATTATACGAAAAGCACTTATCGGTAAGTTCAAACCATTTGTGACCTATGTCATGGTTTTTATCTGTGTTTTTACGAATAAGCCAACACGTGTCATAAGAAACCCACTTATTAGAATTAACAATTGACATAACTTTTTTAATGTCTTGCTCTGGTATATTCTTATGCTCGATCGCAAATTGCAGTTCCTGTTCAAATGTTCTTTTTTCTTTATGAAAACAAGTCATCCAGTTTGGTTTTTCTTTATTTATTATATCTAAACAAAAATTATAAAAATCACGGTGTTGATAAAATTTACTATCTACATAGACAGTATAATCAAAATCTGTAAATAATAATCTTGGTATAAATCTATAAAGCCTTTGTCTTTTAGGATTAGATAAATGTGTGTGATTATTACTTATATTTATGTAGTTCCATCCTTTATTTTGTTGTGCCTGTGGATGATTGTCATGCGCAAACCAATATTCGAAATCAATTATTTTTTGTTTTTTTATGCAAGGCATCAATCCTCTTTTACCTGTTTGCACACAATAAAAAATTATCTTAGCCATAACAACAGTTGGTAACGTGTCCCCTTAGTAATTTTATTTACTCGATGAGGAAACATAAAATTAGAGGGAAACATTAATACATCACCTTTTTTTAACTTATATTTAATTGTATTATTAAAAAAAGAAAAATCGCCTCCCTTATAGTCATCATTCAAACAAATAGATATAGTAAATTTATAATCACCTGTAGCAGCTCCGACTCCATCGTCATCATGTTCGCCATACCAATCACCCACATTCATTTGACGAAGTGAGAAAGGAGATGACTGTTCTACAGGTAAACTTTCTGTTTTTATAAACTTTAAATAATCCTCTACTATTTTATCAATTTCTTTTGTCGTTTTTTCTACAATAGAGGCTCTTTCGTAACTATTGACCTCATTTATAGTTTCACTATTACTAATTTCTATACTGCCTAAATGCCTTGTTTCTTGATTGTGATGTGAGTGTCTATCAAAGTCATTATCCTTATATTCAAAAATAATCTCATCAGCTAAATCTTTAGAAAAAATATTTTGATGATAAATAAAATCTTTTAATTTTTTAGACAAAATTATACCATCCTGTAATAATGTACTTTTCTTCTGTTTTACAGACCTGCCCCCTATGAACATGTGTCCAATAGCTAGGCCAAATTAATGTTAAGCCCACCTCCGCGGGTGTGGTAATTTTTTGATGATAAAAGTCTGTACCACCTTTTTCGACAGAATTTAAATATGTCATAAAAACCAAATTCCTACTCATTATTTTTTCAGCTCCGTTATTTTCACAATGCCACGCTTTAAAGCCTCCTCCCTTTGGATACTTTTGTAAATTAAAATTTTCAGTTATTGAAAATCTTAAGACACTATTTGCCATAGGATATTTTTCTAAATATTTAATTAAAACTTTTTGTAGTTCCTGACGATAGATACCAATTATGCCATGTTCGTTTTCTGCTTGTATTTTAACATCTCTGGAATCTTTGAGTTTACGATTAACTATTGCTTTATCATCATTACCAACATGTCCAAGTAAAGATTTATCCTTATTGTTTTCATAATAATCAATAAGCCCTTCACATATATTTGGCGATATGTACCATCCACCCATGAAGGTATTGTAATCTAACTTATATTCCTTTAATTCTGTGGTCTTGACCATGAGGGTAGTCCTAATACAGGTCGTCTATCATACAAATTAGTTTCACCAAAAGGTCCGTTCTTATCATTGTAATGAAGAAAAACTTGTGTGCATTCAAATCCCTGAAACGGCTCTCTCCAATGTTCCAATAATTGCCCTTTGTAAACAAGTATATCACCAGGATTTAATATAACAGATATTCCTTCTTTGTTTTCCTCACCTGAGGGCTCTAAAAATATAGGCCACGTATCCCCACCTAAGTTCATTGTGCAAGATATTTCACAAGATGGTCTATCTTTGTGCCTATGTAACTCATCACCATATTTGTAAATTCTAGTATAAGAATAACAAGGTATTAATTCTAAACCTGTGATTCTTTGCATGGTTGGTGATACCCATTCTAATAAAGAATCCATACAAAGATCACCATAATTACCCCAAGTATTAGGTATTTGTGTGTCCGTGTATTCTCCCCATGATTTATCACTTTTTGATATGTTGTTTGTTTCTTGCATATATAAAAAACATTTTCTTTTATTATGTAAATAATTATTTAAGAAAAAAGCTAGATCAGTAGGTATAGCTTCTTTTACAACATTAAAATTTTTTTCTTGAAAAAAATTAGTTTTCATATTTCTCCTATCTAAATGGTAACCCTAAATTCCAAACAACTAATGAATATCTTGTGCCTTTTGTAACAGGTGTTACTCTGTGCCAAACAAATGATGGAAACACTACAATGGTCCCTTTGTTTCTAACCATCTCAGGTCTTTGTATATTACTTGTGCTATCACCATTATTTCTCATATCAAACTCTAGATCCCCTCCCTCATAACTATTTCCGTCAGCCAAAGACAGTGTAACAGATAATTTTCTAATTAATCCGTTTTCAATATCTTTTGGTCTATCATAAGGCTTATTCCAACTGTCTTGATGCCAGGTGTAATGTTGACTCTTACTATATTTTGTAAACTGACAAGATTCAGATAGATGAAAATCAAAATTCCAATTACAAAATTGATTTGCCTCACGAACAAAAGGTATTATCTCCCTATAGATCCAAGGATCATTCATCCATACTATGGATGAGTTTCTTGTCTTGTAAAGCTTAGCAATATCTTTTTCGTCTTTAGGAACTTCGTTGTAATCACCTACGATAGCTGTTTGTTCACTCTGTCGCTCTGCGTCCTCAATTATATAATCACAAATTCTACTTGGAACTATGCTATCAAAGCAAGCGTAATAATTTTCTAAGTTCATTATAAGATTTGTTAGGATTTTATCAAAATAATTGTAATTTAAAAGATAAAACTATTGTGTTTTTTAGATTTTTGTTTAGTAAGTATCTGTGATGTAATTCAGCATTAAAAACAATTACCTCCATAGGTATTAATGGAATCCTTTGTTTCATATTTCTTTTTCTTCCACCTTCATAATTTATTTCAATAAAACTATCCTTATCAGCATCGATAACAACCACAGCGGTGTAATCAGGTGAATTGTTAATATCATATTCATTTATGTGATTATGAGAAGTAATATCAGAGTTTGTATTAACAACAACATAAGCACTTTCTGTCATTATCAATGTGTTTTGTGTTTTTTGTAAAAACGATAGTCTAAAGTGATCTCTTATAAATTCATAAACCCAAAAATTATCTTTTCTATCTTTAACTTTGTAATAATTAATTTCTGGAGAAAATTTGTTAGTTGATAAAACTTTTTTATTTTTATAGCTTTCTAAAGCATCTTTTTTTATTTGCGTAAAATCTATGTCTGAAAACTGTGTCGGTATTTTTTTTATGTATATTGATTGATCAATTAGATTTTGTTTAAAAAACATTAATTAGATAATTATCCACTCTAATGCCGAGGAGTCCCATCGATAATTATTAACAGGGTCTTTTTTGTCATAAGCTACGTATCTAACATTAGTTTCATCCCAAGAAATTTGATAATTTTTGGTTTGTCCATTATATTCATAAGTTGTAATTGTTGGATACGGAACAGGAGTTTGATAATATCCTGAAAAAGTGTCTATAACCCATGAGGCCATTCCTTCAGGTCTAGGTGATATAAAACCATCTAAAGAACTATCATAAGTAAAACCTATACCTGCATAATTTTTTCTAAAAGCTTTTGATTGATCTCCTTCGGTACCATCACTATTATAGTAAATTCCTCCTCTGGTATTATAAGAAGTTTGTTTCCAAAGACTCCACCCAAATAAATTTTGACAAAAAGCTATCCCTGCCTCTTCTGTCGGAGCATCGGCATCAGCTATTACTTCTACCTGTAAAACAATGTTTTCTTCACTTAGTTTTGCAAAATGTGCCATTATTGAAATTTATACCTTATAACAACTTTTCCTGAACCACCTGCAGCTCCTTGTAATTCAGAAGATGGTACGTTTCTTAATAAAGTTCCTGATCCACCGCCGCCGCCTGTGTTTGCTTGTCCTGCGGTTGCGGATTGTCCTGTTTGACCCGCTCCTGATCCACCACCACTGTTTCCTGATCCACCAGGTTCTCCTCCCACTCCACCGCCACCTGCAAATGATTGAGAGTTAAAAGCAATAGAAGTTGTTGCACCAGAACCACCTGAAGCTCCCACAATTCCACCACCCATAGGTGTTGAACCTGATCCTGTAGCTCCTCCACCAGAATTGCCACCTTGGTTTTGTGAACCCGTGCCACCAGGTTGTCCTTGAGGTGGAGATACGGGAGGACTGTTGCCAGATCCACCAGGAGGAAAGAAAGGTCCGCCACCACCACCAGATCCGCCTGATTGTGCAGCGTTACCATTAGGGAAATTTGTGCCTGATCCACCTCCACCACCTGCTGAGGATATGTTAGAAAAACTTGATGTTGAACCTTGATCACCTCTAGGACCACCCTGAGCTTTAGGAGTTGATGTTGCGCCACCTGCCCCGCCTCCACCAACGCTAATAGGAAAATTTGTGGCTGTAACAGGTATTAAAGTATTTGTAACTAAGGGACTAGCAGGAAAAGGTGCATTGGGGTTTTTAGCTTCTCTAAATCCTCCACCGCCACCTGATCCTCCTGATCTTCTAGATGGATTTTCTGGCCCACCTCTACCTGAACCACCGCCTCCGCCACCAGCAACAACCATATATTCTACTTGGTTACTACCTGCAGCATTACCAGCTTGGTTTACAGTAAAAGTACCACCTGAATTAAAAACATGAATTTTAAAATCACCTTGTGTAGAAGTGGATCCACCACTGGCTACAACAAATTGAGCATTAGATTTACCTTGTAAATCAGACATACCTATAGCACCAGTTGGCACTTCTGCTAAAGTACGAACGGCCGATGCGTTCATGTTTATTTGTGTTCCTGGGGATATGTCTAGCTCAGTATTAACATCGTCTAAACTAATTTGACCGGAAGGTGTAGTCATAAATTATTCTCCCTTCTTAAGATCATCTACTTGAGTTTGTAAGTCCTTTACACATTCAATTAATAATGCACATAATCTGTCATATTTTACAGCCTTGACACCATCAGGTCGTGTGCCAACAACCTCTGGTAAAACTTTTTCTACATCTTGAGCTACGACACCTACATCTCTTTTACGAACAAAGTAGCCGTCTTCACCACCCTTTCCGTCTATATAATCTTGTTTCCAATCAAACAATACACCATTTAAATTTTGTACTTTTTCCATAGGTGAGGATATGTTTTCAATGTTTTCTTTTAAGGCTACATCTGATGAAAAGAAAGCTGTAATATCGTTAGTTGCTCTAATTTCACCACTTGTTCCTGAGGCTGCAGTAGCAACACCAAGTGAGTCTACTTGCATATCATTAAACTGAACATCAGAAGCTGTGCCTAAGCCTAAAGAAGTTCTCATGGTCGCGCCTGTTTCAAGAACAAAATTAGATCCATTACCAACAATAATACCACTGTCAGTTGTCGCTAATCCCGCAATATCTTGAAGTTGCGCATCTAGTCTAGCATTTGGAACTGTTCCGGAGTCTAGTTCAGATGCGTTTAGTGTTGTTAAATTAGCACCTGAAACAGCAGGTAATGTTCCTGTTAATGAGCCTAAATCAGTTGATGCCCATTTTTTAATATTAAAATCTGAAGCACCATCACAAAAAATACTTGTCTTTGCACCTTGTGTGATTGTAACACCGTTAGCTTGATGACCTGTAGCAGCAATAGTTAATGTTTGAGAACCTGTAGTGTTGTTGAAAAATGTATAAGTGCTCTCTGTTGCTGGTATAAATACAACGATATCACCAGTTAAAGCACCTGTTAATTCTATGTTTCTGTTAGCAGACTCAGTTGTAGAACTACCGTTAGTTGTGGTTAAAGTAATATTGGAAGATCCTGCAACAGATTTTGATATGTAACCAGTTGAAAAAGCATCAATAACATTGAGGTTATTATTGGTATTTGTACCCCAAGTGTTAGCATTGGCTCCAGTGGCCATTAATTCTAATAAGTATCTAGATGAATATGTACTGCTCATTTTTTACCTCCGTAAAATATATCTTTTTTTAGTATTAGAGCAACACTTTTTATGCTGCGTCTACCTCTGTCCATGTGTTACTTGCACCAGTTACAACATTTGCCCAAGGAGTTTCAAAAGTATCGCCTAAAACAATACTTAAGTCTGCTCCTGTCACATTTACTGTTGCCCCTGCTGATGGTGTTGTAGTTCCCTCTGCAAAACTTAATGCCACTGTAGATACAGAAACTATGACACCTGTGCCTACCTCAACTGTTTCTGTGCCTAATGCAAAACTACTAGATAAACTACCTAGTGTCACGAGTGCGTCAGCCTCTACAACTGCAGTTCCACTTGATGTGGTGGCTGATACTCCCACAGGATCTACCTGCGTAAAGATATCAATCGTGACTGAGCCAATGCTAAAATCAAGTTGATCTGACGGAGCTATAACTCCCATGTTACCATCGCCACTAATAGCTGATGCGCCAGATAATGCTACTCCTACTGTGAGACTATCAAGAGTTTCTAATGCAGAGCCTGTTTGTGTTGTAGTGCCTAAAGCACTCGTCATACTGACACCGGTAGCTGAGACTATTACTCCCGTTCCAACTTCTTGTGTTGTAGTGCCTAAAGTTGTAGACATTCCTACACCTTCTAGGCTAACAGTTTGAGTTATATTTTCATTCCAAGCAAACGATCCCCAAGTATTTCTACCCCAACCTGCATCGACTGTGCCTGAGGCAGTTTCGTCCCCTGCAGTAAATGCCATAGATAAACTCGCAAGAGTGACTCCTGCTCCTTCTTCTATGCTTGGAGTGCCTAAATTAAATTGAGATGAGACACCTGTTAAAGGATATATTGATTCTGCCTCACCTATAGCAGTGCCTAAAGCTGAAGTTATTTGTAAAGAATCTAATGTGACTACAACGTCACCAACAAATGACTCAGTTCCTAAAGCAAATGTAGAGGAAACACCCGTAGGGGTAACTGTTATGGAACTTTGTTGTCCCCAGAAGCCTTGCCCCCACGTGCCCTCATTCCAAGCATCTGCCATGGTGATGACCTCCTATATTAAGATAATCTTAATATAGCACTGTCTTTGTCATTAGTTGGAAATGCGATTGTAAATGTTCCGTTTGTTGATGTTTTTACTGCGCCAAAATCTAAAACTGCAATAGCTGCATTTGTATTTGCTGATGATCTATTGTAGATCAATGCTGCTTGAGCTGAAATTGTTGCAGAAGTAAAACTAACATTTGCAAAATCAACGAAAGCTGTTGAAGCTGTTGCACTCGTTGCTGTCAATCCAATTGTAGGACTTGTTAAAGTTGCACCGCCTGCTGCATATGTTCCTGATGCACCGACTTCGTTTGATGTTGTATAAGCTGTGGTGTTTCCATTTAAAGTTGCAGAGCTTGTGTAGAGAGCAAGATTAATTGTATCATTGTCGATATCATGATCTCCCGCTAGCAACTCCTGTTTAAAGGATGCACAGACTGCTTGGTTTATTGTCATAATTTATGCCCTCCTTAGGCTTTTGGGTCTGCTGACGGTAAAGGTACTCTCAGTACACCATCAGTATACTCATCTCTTCGTTTACGTCCCATTTGCTCATTAGCAAAAGCTTGAAGAGCTGTTTGGAACTTCTGTGTGTATAATTGCATATCTTGTGTATTTTTCAAGTATGAATACGCTTCTGCTACCACACCGTATAATAAAACCTCTGGTGCATTATTAGAAACAAAAGTGGTTGTTGAAGTTGATCCTGCACCATTACCTAATCGCTCTGGAGTTTCAGAATACCATAACTCTGCAGTATAAGCAGCATTTGGTGTTGGAGCCACTATCAAAGTATTAGAGTCCCAGTTTGCCCAATACTTTGGCTCTCCTGTAAAACTTGTATTTGCAGTTGATCTTTGCACGGCAAATTCGTCAATAAAAGTTGTATCAACTTGCTCTAACCACTCTATCGTGCCATCTG
>FUFK010036376.1_pt1 | contig 21288 bp, 17 predicted proteins | sample 1021851 | NCBI WGS metagenome assembly FUFK01 (sample SAMEA51879418, study PRJEB19060) | metagenome
ATTTCTGTGGTCGATTGCTAAGTTATCCCATTTTTCTAAATCAATTTGAATTTCTACTTCATCACGACCAATTTCCTCAAGTGTTATTAAAGGTGGATCTATAGCAGCAGCAGCTTCAACAAATACCCAACTCTCATTCTCNGGAGGCAACAAACTTTTAAGTCGCTGAAGTTCGCTCATAAAAAATTAATTTCTTTCAATACTATAGAAACAAATGTTGCTTTTCAAGTAACTTGATTAACATCTGATGATTTATCAGTAGCATGAAATAAATGAAGGTTTTTAATTATGCCTCAAAGAGGTGATCTTAAAAAAATACTTATTCTAGGGTCTGGACCGATTGTTATAGGACAAGCTTGCGAATTTGATTACTCTGGCACTCAAGCATGTAAAGCTTTAAGAAAAGCTGGTTATGAAATTATATTGATAAATTCAAATCCAGCATCGATAATGACAGATCCCGAGATTGCAAGCAAAACATATATTGAACCATTGACTCCTGAAATTGTTTCTCAGATTATTTTAAGAGAAAAACCTGATGCAATTCTTCCTACGATGGGAGGTCAAACTGCTTTGAATCTTGCGGTTAAATTATCAGAGTCAGATTTTTTAAAAAAAAATAATGTTGAATTAATTGGTGCTGATTTAAGGGCTATNAATAAAGCTGAAGATAGAAAATTGTTTAAAGAATCGATGGAAAAAATAAATGTAAATGTATGCCCATCTGGGATAGCATCCAACCTAACTGAAGCTAAAAAAGTATCAAGAAAAATTAATTCATACCCTCTTATAATTCGACCTGCATTTACTTTGGGTGGAGTAGGAGGTGGAATTGCTTATAATCTTGAAGAATTTGTCGAATTGTGTACAACAGGTCTAGAAGAAAGTCCAAGTAATCAAATATTGATTGAAAAATCACTAATTGGATGGAAGGAGTTTGAATTAGAGGTTATGAGAGATACTGCGGATAATGTAGTAATAGTTTGCAGTATTGAAAATTTAGATCCAATGGGTGTTCATACTGGAGATTCGATTACCGTAGCTCCCGCACAGACCTTAACAGATAAGGAATATCAGAGATTGAGGGACTTGTCGTTAAAAATTATTAGAGAAGTAGGAGTTGAAACTGGAGGAAGTAATATTCAATTTGCAATAAATCCAACTAATGGAGAAGTTATTGTCATAGAAATGAATCCTCGTGTTAGTAGATCCTCTGCTTTGGCAAGTAAAGCAACTGGATTTCCAATAGCAAAGATTGCGGCATTATTATCTGTTGGCTATACACTCGATGAGATTATTAATGACATCACAAAAAAAACACCCGCATGTTTTGAGCCTTCAATTGATTACGTTGTCACCAAAATTCCCAGATTCGCTTTTGAAAAGTTTAAAGGTTCCTCAAATACCTTAAGTACTGCAATGAAATCCGTTGGTGAGTCTATGGCAATTGGCCGATCTTTTGAAGAATCATTCCAGAAAGCATTAAGGTCCTTAGAAGTTGGTATTTTTGGATGGGAATGTGATTCATTAGATGAATTTAAAAGCGAAAATGATCTAAGGAATAGTTTAAGAAACCCAACATCTGAAAGAATTCTCATAATTAAAAAAGCTATGCAGCTTGGAAAAACTAATTCTTATATTCAAGAAGTTACAAATATAGATTTATGGTTTATCGAGAAATTACGTAATATTTTTAATTTTGAAATTAATTTTTTGCAAGAAAAAAAACTTTTCGAATTAGATAGGGATTTAATGCTGATAGCTAAGCAACAAGGGTTTTCAGATCAACAGATAGCAAAGTTAACTAATTCTGATTTTTTTGATGTAAGAAATTATAGAAAAGAACTAAATATAATACCAATTTATAAAACTGTTGATACTTGTTCAGCAGAGTTCTCATCCTCAACTCCCTATCATTATTCAACTTACGAAGAATCTTTTATTAATTTCAATTCTCAAACTTCTGATAACGAGATTTCAAAAGATAATAAATCAAAAAAAATTATGATTTTAGGTGGAGGTCCAAACAGAATCGGCCAGGGAATAGAATTCGATTATTGTTGTTGCCATGCGTCATACCAAGCTTCGACAAATGGTTACAAAACTATAATGGTTAACAGTAACCCAGAGACCGTATCAACAGATTACGATACTAGCGATATTTTATATTTTGAGCCAGTAACTTTAGAGGATGTACTCAACATAATAGAGGCTGAAAATCCTTATGGTTTAATCGTTCAATTCGGTGGTCAAACTCCGCTTAAATTATCCTTACCGTTATTTAAATGGCTTCAATCTAATGATGGGATTAAAACTGGATCAAAAATTCTAGGAACATCTCCTATCTCTATCGATTTAGCAGAAGATAGAGAGGAATTTACAAAAATTCTTGAGGAATTAAGTATTAGGCAACCTTTAAACGGTATAGCTCGTAATCAAAGTGAAGCACAAACTGTAGCAAAAAATATTGGATTCCCTCTGGTTGTTAGACCCTCTTACGTTTTAGGAGGTAGGGCAATGGAAATTGTTAAAGATGAGAATGAATTATTTAGATACGTCTCTGAAGCAGTTAAGGTATCGCCTGATCATCCAATTCTCCTTGATCAATATTTGAATAATGCTATTGAGATAGATGTTGATGCTTTATGTGATTCAGAAGGTTCTGTTGTAATTGCCGGTTTGATGGAACATGTTGAACCTGCAGGAATTCATTCAGGAGATTCAGCTTGTTGTTTACCATCCATTTCTCTTTCAAAATCCACTCTGGAGACTGTAAAAAATTGGACAAAATTAATTGCAAGAAGACTAAATGTTGTAGGGTTAATTAATTTGCAATTTGCAGTGACAAATTTAAATAATAAAGAAAATAAATTATTTATTCTTGAGGCAAATCCAAGGGCTTCTAGAACAGTCCCGTTTGTTTCAAAGGCAATAGGTAAACCAGTTGCAAAATTAGCGACCCAGTTAATGCAAGGTTTTACTTTAGAAGATGTGAATTTTACCCAAGAATTTTCTCCAAAATATCAGGCAGTAAAAGAAGCTGTTTTGCCTTTCAAAAGATTTCCAGGATCTGATACACTCCTTGGTCCTGAAATGAGATCTACTGGAGAAGTAATGGGCTTAGCAAAAGATTTTGGAATTGCTTATGCTAAGTCAGAATTGGCAGCAGGAAATGGAGTTCCTTCTGAGGGAGTAGCTTTTTTGTCTACTAATGATTTAGATAAAAAAAATCTTGAAGAAATTGCCAGGGAATTGTTGATCTTAGGATTTAAGTTAATTGCAACAAAAGGTACAGCTTCTTATTTGGTTGATTTAGGCATTCAAGTTGAAGAAGTACTAAAAGTACATGAAGGTAGACCAAATATAGAGGACTTAATTCGTTCAGGACTTGTTCAATTAATTATTAATACACCAATAGGCTCCCAAGCTCTCCATGATGATGCATATTTGAGGAGGGCTGCCTTAGAATATAATATTCCAACTTTTACAACTATTCCTGGGGCCAAAGCCGCCATTAAAGCAATTAAGGCTTTGCAAAGTAATAATATTGATACTTACTCTCTACAAGAAATCCATAATTATTAAAACTTTACTCAAGGTTTTTTAGTTTTTCTCTTAATTGATTTGCTAAAGAGTTTCGACTAATTGAGAGTAATTTCAATGTATCCTCATGCATTTTTAGTTGTGTTTCCGCTATTTGCAATCCTTTTATAGATTCTTTTATGTCCTTAGAAAGATCATTTATCAGATACTCCTTCCCTTCAAATGTTAAAACTGGGTTGCCAGAATCATTTGTGTTTTCACTCATGGATTTTACTTTTTAATAAACATGTAAATTATACTTTGTTAATTAATTGTTTTTCACATAATTCTCTATATATTCCTTTTTTATTAAGTAAATCAATATGTTTCCCAACCTCAACAATTTCACCCTTATTAAAGACAACTATTTTATCTGCCTTTTGAGTCGTGGCTAATCTATGGGCAATTATAATTACAGTTCTATTTTTCATAGCTCTATTAAGACCTTCTTGAACTTCTGATTCTGATTCTGCATCTAATGCACTTGTGGCCTCATCTAAGAGAAGAATGGATGGGTTTCCTAGTATTGCTCTTGCAATTGCTATCCTCTGGATCTGACCACCAGAAAAATTTGATCCTCTTTCAGTTATCTCAGTTTCATATTTTTCAGGCAGCTGTTGAATGAAGTGGTGAGCGTTTGCTTTTCTTGCTGATTCTATAACTTCTTCCTTGGTAAAACTTCTGCCCATTCTTATTGCATCAATAATTTTTCCAGAAAATAAAAAAGGCTGTTGTTGCACTAATGCAATATTTTTTCTTATATCTTTAGTATTTAATAACTTCAGATTTTTATCATCAATTAATATTTCACCATTACTAGGCGTTATAAATTTTAATATCAAGGCCAACATTGTGCTTTTGCCAGCTCCTGAGGCTCCAACAAATGCTGTGACTTCACCCCTTTTAATTTCTAAATCGATATTTTTAAGTACTTGATTATCTTTTTTGTAAGCGAAAATTACTTTCTTGAAACTTATTTTGCCTTNAAAATTGGATATCCTTCGTAAATTTTCTTTATCATCTTCGACAGGTTCTTGATTTATGTTTTTCAACCTTTTTATTGAGGCTTCTGCCTGTTTATAGTCATTAAAATTTGTACTTACATGGCTTATTGGATCAATAAGCATTAATATTGCTGCAAAAAAACTACTAAACTCTTCGCTTGTTAGAAGGCCTAGATTGATTCTTGCTGCTCCTAAACCTAATATTGCTAATATTCCAAATGCTTCAACAAATCCTACAACTGGATGTTGAAATGCAAGTAGTTTTAATGTTTTATATTTTGCTTTTTTATTTGTACTTAATCTTTTATAAAATCTTTTCTCAATCCAATTTTCTGCAGCAAAAGCTCTTATCGTGGACATTCCATTTATAGATTCACCTATTAAACCTGCTAAATTACTTGTTGATTCTTGACTTTTTTCGGAGGCTATTAAAACTCTTCTTCCAAAACTGTTAACTGAAAGAATAATTAGTGGTGCTAAAACGAATGCTGATATTGTTAGTGACCAGTCTAAATAAAACATATAGATTATTACCGCTAACAACTGTAAAGTGCATGGAATAGTATCTTGAGCTGTTTTATAAATAACTTCGCTTACCCTGTCTGCATCTTCCGTAAGTCTATATGTGATATCCCCGGCTGAAATGTTTTCAAGAGAATTCATCTTTATTTTTTGTATTCTGCTAAATAAATTTCCTCTCATCACTTCACTAATTTCTAAAGATGGTTTTGCTATGAATACATCCTGTCCAAATTGAGCAGTTTTCTGAACTAAAAATACAAATAAAGACTTAATTATTATGCTAGAAACTTTTGAGAGATCACCTGAACCAATAGCTGGTATTAAGTTTCCAGCTAAATAAGCTAATAAAGGCCAACAAGCTACGTAAATAAGCATGCATATAAAACCCTTAATAAATCTATTTGAATATGGTCTGACTGGTGGTATTAGTCTCAAGATATTATATATTTAATTGTTTATCCTACTTTATCAATATGTCTGGGTATAAAAAACAATGAAATTGGATCAATTTTTAAAATGGAAAAATTTGGTATCTTCTGGCGGCGAGGCAAAAATTTTTATTAAATCCGGTTCAGTTAAGGTTAATGGTGTAATTGAGACTAGGAGAGGAAGGAAGTTAAACAAGGGAGATAAAGTAATATTTCTAAAAAATGAATTAATTTTTGAATAGTTAGCTTAATCCACTCACTTTGTATTAGTATATTTTTCTTGGAGATAGTATTTTGAGAAAATCTGTAATTGCTGGTAATTGGAAAATGCACATGACTTGTGCTGAAGCTAAAGCATATTTAGAAGAGTTTATTCCTTTAATAAAAAATATAAAGGACGATCGTAAAGTTGTTATTGCTCCACCTTTTACAGCTATTTCAACCTTTTCTGATCATTCTGATTTTGATTATTTAGATATTTCTAGTCAAAATATTCATTGGGAAGATCAAGGAGCATTTACTGCAGAAATATCTCCAAAAATGCTTCTTGAACATGGNGTCTCATATGCAATTGTTGGACATAGTGAACCAAGGAAATATTTTAGTGAAAGTGATGAACAAATTAATAAAAGAGCAGTTTTTGCTCAATCTAGTGGACTTACTCCAATAGTTTGTGTAGGAGAAACATTAGAACAAAGAGAGAGAGGAGAAGCTGNTAGAGTTATTACTAGACAGGTTGAACAAGGATTNGAAAATACAGATCCATCTAATTTAATTGTTGCTTATGAACCNATATGGGCTATTGGCACTGGTAAAACATGTGAGGCAGAAGACGCTAATAAGATATGTTCTTTGATTCGGAATTTAATAGGTTTTGATGATGTAATTATTCAATATGGAGGATCTGTTAAACCTAATAATATTGACGAAATCATGTCAATGACTGATATAGATGGGGTGTTAGTTGGAGGGGCTTCACTAGATCCGAATAGTTTTGCGAGAATTGCAAATTATCAATAAGAGAAATCCATGGCCAAAAGGCTGGGGCCAAAAAACATCAATTATGGGAGTTATTAATTTAACTCCTGATTCATTTAGTGATGGTGGGGAATTAAACTCTTCAAAAAAAGTTTTAGATCAAGTAAATCATTTCTTGAGTAATGGTGTTGATGTTATTGATCTTGGTGCTCAAAGTACAAGACCTGGGGCTGAAGAAGTTGGAACTAGTGTAGAAATAGAAAGATTGATCCCATATCTAAAATTAATAAAATCTGAATTTCCAGATGTTTTAATTTCTATTGATACTTTTAATTCTGAAGTGGCTTATGAAGCACTTTTAAATGGTGCTAATTGGATAAATGATGTAACGGGAGGAAGAAGAGACATAAAAATTTTGGATGTTGCATCAAAATTCAAGTGTCCATTCGTCATAACTCATAGTCGTGGTAATAGTCAAAATATGAATCAACTCTCTAATTACCAGAATGTATTGAGTGATGTTAAGTGCTCGCTTGATAATTTAATAAAGAATGCTTTAGAAAAAAATATATCTGAAAGAAATATAATAGTGGATCCTGGAATTGGTTTTTCAAAGGATATCATTCATAATTTGGAAATCTTGAGAAACTTAGATGTATTTAAAAAATGGAATTTGCCAATTTTGATAGGTGCATCTAGGAAGAGATTTATAGGAGAAATTTTGAATGAGAAAAATCCAAAAGAAAGGGATATAGGAACACTTGCAATAAGTTGTCTTTGTTCTCAATTTAATATTGACATTGTGAGGGTTCACAACGTCAAACTAAATTATCAAATNCTGAAAGTAGCTGATAGGATTTACAGAAAATAATANATTTATTATTCTTTAACTCCTTCGATTTTATCCTCTACCTCTTGGTATAGTTCTTTCAACTGTTCTATATTCTCATCTGAAGTTTCCCAATATCCCCTACCATTGACTTCTAGCAATGTTCCAACAATTCTTCTGAAACTATTAGGATTAAGATCCATTAATCTTTTCCTCATCTCTTCATCATTTATAAATGTTTCATTAGTTTCTTCATATACAAAATTATCTACTTGCCCACTTGTCGCACTCCAACCAAGAGTGTAATTAAGTCTGTTAGAAAGTTCTCTAACTCCTTCGTAGCCAGATTTGAGCATGCCTTCATACCACTTAGGATTTAAAAGTTTTGTTCTTGAGTCTAATCGGATAGTCTCTCCTAGTGTTCTGACTTGAGCATTAGAAGTGGTTGTATCCGCTATGTAGCTACTTGGTTCTTTTCCGTCATCTCTTAATGTCTTGATCAATTTTGTTGGATCCGAATCAAAATAATGACTTACATCTGTTAATGAAATCTCAGAAGAATCAAGGTTTTGGAATGTAACATCTGCTGTTTTCATTACTGACTCAAATACCTCTCTTTTTTGATTCATCTCACCTGGATTATCGGCATTAAAAGCATATGTTTTNCGTGATAAATACATTTCTTGTAATTCATTTTCTTCCTCCCATGTTGAATTTTCTACGGCTAAATTAACATTTGAACTGTAACTTCCACTTGCATTAGAAAATACTCTCGCTGAAGCTTCTCTNATAGAAGTGCCTTCTTTTTCTGCNTGTTCTAGTGAATGTTTCCTTACAAAATTAGATTCCAATGGTTCATCAGCTTCAGCTGCTAATTTGACTGCCTGATCTATTAATGCCATTTGATTGATAAATAGATCTCTAAATACTCCTGAACAGTTAACTACTACATCTATTCTTGGCCTACCTAATTCTTCTAAAGGGATTAATTCTAGTTTGTTAATTCTTCCAACAGAATCTGGTTTTGGTTTTACCCCAACAAACCATAAGATTTGTGCCAGTGATTCTCCGTAAGTTTTGATGTTATCAGTACCCCATAAAACACAAGCTATTGTTTCAGGCCAAGTTCCTTGCTCTTCTTTTTGTCTTTCAATTAATTTGTCAACAACAGACTTCGCTGCAGCTACTGCTGCNGTAGTTGGGATNGATTGAGGATCAAGTGCATGNATATTTTTGCCACTGGGCAAAACACCNGGATTTCTTATNGGATCNCCACCTGGTCCAGGTAAAACATAATTTCCATCTAGTGCTTTAATGAGGCTATCCATTTCTTTGTCTGCACAGACCTGTTCCAGACAGAAAAGTAAGTAATCAAATAATTTATTTAATTCCTTCTGATTAACTTCATTAAATCCATTTAAGNTGCAGACTCTTAGCCAAGGGGTAGGTAAATTTAGACCAAATACTTTAAGAAAGTCAAACAATTTGGAAAGAAGTGATTTTTCTAAATAAACTCTGCCATCAACAATTTTTAAAGAGTTGACCATCGCAAAAATAGACTCTCTTGCTGTCTTTATGATTTTTTCATTTAACTCTACAAATTTGAGTTCACCTTTATTATTACCATCATAAATTTGTTCAATAGTAAGACCCATGGATTCTGCGAGNAATCCAGGAAGAGATCTTAATCCCTCTTGTTCTCTCTCTAAAGATGCAATATTTACAAGTGTTGCAACAGCTTCTTCTGCTGTTGGAGCTTCTCCAATAGTATGAAGACCGCAAGGTAATAATCTACTTTCAATTTCCATCAACTGTTTATAGACATTACCAACAAATAAATCTCTTTCATCTATTGAGAGTTCTTCTACATCTTTTGAAGGGAGCTCAACATCCTTGTCAAGATTACATTGTTTAGAAGTCTCAACTATNGCATTAACAATTTGAATACCCCTGCTATTTTCTCTTAATTGTTGATAAGAACCAACGAGTTCACTTAGTTCTTTAAGTCCTTTGTAGAGTCCTGCATTTTCCGCTGGAGGAGTCAGATAACTAATAGTTGAAGCATATCCTCTTCTCTTCGCAATTGTTGCTTCAGATGGATTATTCGCAGCATAGTAATACAAATTAGGCAATGATCCAATGAGAGAATCCGGATAGCAAGTTTCACTCATGCCCATCTGTTTACCAGGCATAAATTCAAGTGATCCATGAGTTCCAAAATGAAGAACAGCATCAGCTCCCCAGATTTTTTCTACATAGGTGTAATAAGCNGCAAAACCNTGATGAGGACTAGCACTTCTAGAATAAAGTAACCTCATTGGATCACCTTCATAGCCGAATGTAGGTTGAACACCTATAAAAACATTTCCAAAATGTTTACCATAAATAAGAAGATTTTGTCCGTCACTATTTAGGTTTCCAGGAGGTTTACCCCAATTCTCTTCAAGTCTTTGTGAATATGGTGTGAACTCTTCGTATTCTTTTACTGACATCTTATGAGCAATATTTAACTCGGGAGAGCCGTCCATCGCTTCAGGATTATTAATTACTTTTTCCATTAATTCTTTTGAATTACTTGGAAGTTCATCTATTTGATATCCTTTCGATTTCATTTCAAGAAGTACTCTATAAATTGAACCAAAAACATTCAAGTATGCTGCNGTACCAACATTTCCTTTGTCTGGTGGAAAACTAAATACTGTGATGGCTAATTTTTTATCCTTTCTTTGTTTAACTCTTAAAGTTGACCATTTTATTGCTCTTTCAGCTATTACATCAACTCGATCTTGGAGCGTATGCGCCTTACCTGTAGCATCATCACGACCTGAGAGAATAATAGGTTCAATAGCACCATCAAGCTCTGGAATTGCAATCTGAAGTGCTACCTGAACAGGGTGTAAACCTAGATCACTATCTTCCCATTCTTGTGTGGTTTGGAAGACTAATGGAAGTGCAACCATATAGGGTCTGTTTAACCTTTTTANGGCTTCAATAGCTTTAGGATGATCTTGTCTTGCTGGCCCACCAACTAGTGCAAATCCTGTTAGAGATACAACTCCATCTACTATGGGTTGATCCTTATTTATAGAATCATAATAGAATTCATTAACTGGTTTAGAAAAATCTAGACCTCCACAAAAGATTGGTAGCACTCGCGCACCTCTGTATTCCAATTCTTGAATAACAGCAACGTAATGAGCATCATCACCCGTAACGATGTGACTCCTTTGAAGCACCAAGCCTATTGTTGGAGCTTTGTCATCTTTAGGATTTATATCAGTTCTGTTATTTTCCCAATTTTGATATTCTTTCAAACTTTCAAACATACAAGGAGCTAAAGGATGCCAAATTCCTAGATCTGGGAAGGTTTCAGGGTCTTGTATTTTAAATTCTTCTATTTGATCTTTAATGTTCTCTGGAACTGCGTACTTTTCAGAAATCATTAACAAGAAATTTTTTAAGTTATCAGTCGTACCACCTAACCAGTACTGAAAACTCAGGATAAATGTTCTAGCATCTTGTGCTTTTTCTACTGGTAGATATTTAAGTATTGAAGGTAGTGTATTTAATAATTTCAACATTGAATCTTGGAAGCTTGCTCCATCAGATTCTTTTTTCTTTTTTATTAAATCTCCAATAAGACTTTTAGATTGACCAAGTTGGGCCATACTAAATGAACCTAACTTATTTAATCTCATTACCTCTGGCATCGAGGGGAAGATAATTGAAGCTTTAAGTTTTTCTTTATATGGAGTAACTGCATCTACAACTTTTTGAGCAAGATCCTCTATGAAAATCAATGAAGCAACAAATATATCTGCATTAGCTATATCTTCTTTAAAATCCTCAAAATTACTTTCATTTCTAAGTTCTTCGATAAGATAGCCGCTGAGATCTATACCTATTGGCCCATTAATCTCATTTATTGACTTTGCAGCTTCCGTTAAGGAATTTTGGTATTGTGGCTCAAGGACAACATAAACTGCTTTTACTACAACTTTGTGTTTGTTATCCTCAACAGGAGATACTCTGCGGTTTGCTGAGCGGACCTGCGTAAACATTGATTTTCTTTAAGTATTTCTACCAGCCTACGAATGAAAGTACGTTATTGTGTGCAATATAAATAGCGTGTAACATCCTTTAAAAAAAAATTTTTTACAAAAATGAATAAAAATTCTAAAAAACCCATACCAGTACTAGTATCCGGAGCTTTAGGCAGAATGGGAAGCGAAGTTGTGAATACTGTATTAAATTCTACAGATTGTGAACTTGTTGCAGCAATCGATATAAACGAAAAGAATAATGGCTCAAATATTTCTGAATTATTGAAGGTAAAAAATTGTGATGTTTTTGTTTCAAATGATTTTGAAGGAACTTTATGTTCTGTTAGTCAAAATTACAGAAATGCAAATATCAAACCTGTCCTCGTTGATTTTACTCATCCTGATTCTGTATATGAAAATACTAGAGCATCTATCGCATATGGTGTATCTCCAGTTGTAGGAACTACAGGTCTAAGCCCTTCGCAAATACAAGATTTGTCTGTTTTTGCTCAGAAAGCATCGGTAGGTTGTGCAATAATTCCTAATTTTTCTGTAGGTATGGTTCTTCTTCAGCAGGCGGCATCGGTAGCTGCAAGGTTTTATGACAATATTGAATTAATAGAGATGCATCACAATCAAAAAGCTGATTCACCTAGTGGGACGTGTATAAAAACTGCAGAAATGATTGAAGAATATCCAAAGAAATTTAATCAGAATTTAGTAAAAGAATCTGAGTCATTGAAAGGTGTACGGGGTGGGCTCAGAGATTCAGGAATTAATATACATTCAGTGCGATTACCAGGATTACTCGCTCATCAGTTAGTAATTATGGGATCTCCAGGTGAAACTTACACAATTAAGCATGACACTATTGATAGAAAAGCATATATGTCAGGAGTTTTGCAGGCTATTAAAAAAATCGGTAATTATGAAACTTTAGTTTACGGACTTGAAAAATTGATTTTTTAAAATGTTAATTCCAATTAATTCAAGTCAAATTTCAAAACTTATTCCTGCAGTTGGTACAGGAAGTCAATTTAAGTACGCGTTAGGGAATCCGAGAAAAATTCTTCAAAGAGTAATAGTTTCTTCAGTTGGTGGATTTATCTCATTAATAATTAGTTCGACTGGAGATCAAACTAATAATTTCTGGTTATTCCTATGTGTAGGTTTCTTTTTGTATATCATCTGGGGCCCAATTCTTGAATCAAGTAGAAAAAATTTGCAATTAAGAAAATATAAATTTTTTTCTATATTTGATGGCTATGTATCAGATATCTATAAAACAGAAAAGATTGAAAGTTCAAGAGAACAATCTGATAGGCAAGGTCGATTAGAAGTTATCGAAAACAAAAGGACTTGGTTAGTACTTGAATTAGAAGATGAAGATGGTTATTTGGGAAAATTAAGTTTTCCTATGGAAAATAAGCACAGTCAAATTAGGGTGGGTTCGAGTATTAGATGTTTAATATCTTCTGATAACCGTAATTTTGATAGAGATTTTTATTTGACCGATGCTTGGCTTCCAAAAATTAATTTATGGGTTGGTGAGTACCCCTATTTATTAAGACCAGCATTTGAGGAAATTTGCTATATTTATTTGAATAGATAGTTGAAGCCTATATAATCTGATGAAAAATAAATTCAATTTTAAAATTGTTGGATCAGGTCCCACAGGTTTATTACTTTCAATTGCACTTTCAAAATTTGATTGCAATATTTTTTTAACTGATTTATTAACAAAAGATAGATTAATTGATAAAGATAAAACTTATGCAATTACTCACTCAACAAGAAAAATCTTATCTAAATTCAGANTTTGGGAAAAATTAGAACCATTTTTATTTGGCTTTGATACCCTTTCAATTTCAGATAGCGTTACTTCTGCTTTTACCAATTTATCAACTTCTGACTTAGATGATGATATAAGTTCTTCTGAAAATATTGGCTGGGTAGTTAAACATTCGGATCTCATGAAGGTATTTTTTCAAGAGCTTGATAATTATGAAAATATTTTTTTTATGACACCACAGAGATTGTTACGTAAAAAAATATTATTTGATTATCAATTCTTTTCAACAGGAGCAAACTCACTNGATAAAAAATGNTTAGATTTTGTTGATATAAAAAAATCNTACAGTCAGTCTTGTTTAACTTTTAAAGTTTNTCTTAGAGGTCATTGTGAAAANCGTGCTTATGAAATTTTTAGAAAAGAAGGCCCACTNGCATTATTACCTTTAGAAAAAAANTTATATCAAGTAATTTGGACTTCCAGTACATNAAAGGCAANTGAAAGGTTAAATTCTGATAAGAATTTTTTAATGGATAATTTATCAACAATCTTGCCAGATGAATTTAAGTTGGACCAAATAATTGGCGAATTTAATATTTTTCCTGTTTCATTATCCTTAAATTTACCAGTTTTAAATTTTAAAAAATTAGTTTTTGTAGGAGATGCATTTCATACATTTCATCCTGTTGGTGGTCAGGGTCTAAATACTTGTTGGAGAGATGTNAATACTATTTATGATCTTTTTAATAAAAATACTGNTATTACTAAAATGCAATTGATATTATTNAAATTTAAGTATTTTTCAAGCAGGNTTTTAGATATTATCGTCACTATTTTTATAACTGACTCATTGATATCAATTTTTGCTAATAGAAACGTTTTTTTATTNCCAATAAGGAAATTTTCATTNTTACTTTTAAATAATTTTCTTTATTACAAGAAAATTAGTCCTAAATCAAATGACTAAATCGCTCATTTACTCTAATATTAAATAGAATTCATGAATAATTATATATCTAAAGAAATGATAATTTATTTATTTAATGTATTAGGTTTAGATGAATCTACTATTGAACTTGGTATNAAATTATCTNTAAAAAANAACACTCCATTACCAATATTATTATGGAGTTATGGAATGCTAACTATTGAAGAACTAGATAAGTTATATTCATTTTTATTTCAAAAAATGGATTAATAATTCTGTTATAATTTGTACATATTTTATTAAAGAACAATTACAGGTTTAACTAGAGGAAATCAGGTATCAAGAAAATCTATAGAGAAGCTTGATTTATTATTATTAATATTAGAAACTATTGACCTAAATGGTATCCAGTCCCTTTTCGCCTTATCAAATAGACTTAATCTAAATNATGTTTTACCAAATAAAGTGACTATTTGGAAATTAAGGAACAATAATCCATTGAGAAAATCTTATGTTACTAACAATATTAAACTTAACGAATTCGATGCCTTAATTAGAATTACAGTTGAAATGTCTAAATATTTATATCCTTATATCAGAGAGATACTTAAATCTAAAGAAGNTATTGAAGAGAATTCAGTTATTTGGAATGATTTTAATAAGAGATTTATTGAGTTGATTAAAGAGAGATTTAATATAGATAGTATNAGAGTGAAAAANCTTTTAAATCAAGCTGAAAATGATGAGATTATCATAAAATCTTTGCTTATTTTATCTTTTTGNATTTCAAATCAGGGTTATCAAAAGTTGAAGAATTTTTTATACGATTTTTAATATGATGCAAAATAAATTGTCATTTCATCAATCTTCAGTAAGTCTCGAAATAATCGGATTGCCAGATTATTCCAATAATGAAAATAAAGATCAAATATCTATAATTTCTCAATGGAAATTAACCATAGTTGATAAACCACTTATTGAAGGCAAAATTGAACATTTAGGGCCTATTATGGATGCTTTTTATATTTATTCAAATCTTTTAATCAAAAANGAAATTCCAANATATGAGTCTAAATTAATCGATATAAAAGCCGATAATCTTCACATACATAATATTGTTCTCAAGAGCTCNAAACNAAATGTNAAGCCNTTAGTTTTAAAGATTGGTAATTCATTGCTTTCAGATACCATAAATTGTTTTGATCAGTTAAACGAATCTCCAAAAGTAAGAATNAAAAAAACNGATATAACTACTAANATTCCNAAAAAATTAAGATTTGGGTTAAATAAAAAAGTTAAATTTTTCAATTTATTTATTCCACCTTTTTTTGCTATTTGCTCTTTAATTCTATTTTCTTCTTCTTTTATTTATTTTTATAGTCCTTTTGAAAATATAGAAAAAAAAGAACAAATAAAAGCAGAATAAATACGCATTAGCATCTTAAATACAAACACGATAATATAGGTTAATTTCTTTTCAGAGTAATTCAAATTTATTCTTTGAGCTTCGATGTATGGCAGATTTAAACATCCCAAATTTGAATATTAAATCTGATAAATATATTTTTAAAAAAAANTTAAATTTAAGAAGAAAATCTAAAAANCGACTATTTACTGAATCTTTCTTTTTATTTATTTTTAGTNTTTTNTTAGTTTATNTAAATTATTTAATTCCTAATAAAAAATTNNTGCTACAAAANNTACCTANTACGATTAATAAATCTTTTTTATTATTTATTGATCTTTTTTCTTATCTCTATGAAATATTCTTGGTGATATTTATATTTGCCTCTTCTTTTACTGCTTTGATATTAATGGTAGGTTCTTTTAATAGGTTATTTAGAGTATCTAAGAGAAAGTCAAAACAAATAAATTATAAATAAATTTCAAATTGGTTGCATCAAACCACCGCTTCCGGAGTCAGAATCATCATCATCATTTTCTGTTTCTTCTCCAAATAGTGCATATATACCAAGTACAATGGATGAAAGAATAATTGATAAGGGTAAAATCGATGTTTGGAGTCCGACGTCTATATATTCACCCATAAAACAAATAAATTTTTATAAAGCTAACCGAAATCAAACTGATTCGCGGATTTTAAATAATTTTTTAATAATTTATTCTTTTTTCATAAGAAGTTCTTTATCGAAATTCTTTATTTCTTTTTCAAAAGATCCTAACCACAATATTAGTTGATCAATTTGATTTTGAATTTCAGTTGCACCTAAACCCCTTATAGTGATTATTGAAAATTGTTCGCCTTCATTAAAATGAAATTTATTTTGAACACTACTTGNTAAAGAATTTTTAAGAATTTTAAAAGTAGAATTTTTTAATTTTGTCTCTATCAGGATGTTTGGCTTTTTNAGCTTGATCTTATTAAAACCACATTTTTTAGCNAGTAATTTTAGTCTCATTATCATAATTANGGACTCAACAGGTTTGGGTAAGTTTCCATATCTATTCACCCAGTCTGTAGCTAATTCAGTTAATTCATCATTATTTGAACATTCAGTAGCAGATTTGTAAGCCTCAAGCTTCTCTTCCCTGTTTAATATCCATGTTGCAGGTATAAATGCATTTATTGGTAGATCAATTTGAGTGTCGTTAACTTCAGGNATTTCTTGCCCACTGATTTCTGAAATAGCCTCATGGAGCATTTCTATATATAAATCATATCCAATAGCATTAACCTTTCCACTTTGTTCTTCTCCTAGTAAACTNCCAACACCTCTTATTTCCATATCTTTCATTGCAAGTTGGTATCCACTTCCTAGTTCTGAAAANTCTTTTATCGCTTTCAATCTTTGTTTTGCAGCGTCATTAATTTTATTTATATTTGGATAAAATAACCANGCATGTGCTTGTACACCNCTTCTACCAACTCTTCCTCTAAGTTGATAAAGTTGTGAAAGTCCAAATTTGTGAGAATCTTCAATAATAATNGTATTTACTTTAGGGATGTCTAATCCACTTTCAATTATCGTTGTGCATATCATTAGATCTACTTCTCCATTATTAAAAGCAATCATTGCGTTTTCAAGCTCTGTTTCGTTCATTTGCCCATGAGCAATAATAAATTTTAAGCTGGGAAACATATTTTTTAATTTGACTACAGCCTGATCGATATCTGCAATTCTTGGAAGAACATAAAAAATTTGCCCTCCCCTATCAAGTTCTTGATTAATTGCAGTTCTTATAACATCCATATCTATTTCAGATAAATATGTTTTTATCGATCTTCTTGATGGAGGAGGAGTATTTAATAAGCTCATTTGTCTNAGTCCAGATAAACTCATATAAAGAGTTCTTGGGATTGGAGTTGCCGAGAGCGTTAAAACGTCTATGTTAGTTTTGATTTTTTTAATTTTCTCCTTTTGTCTTACTCCAAATCTTTGTTCTTCATCAATAACNAGTANTCCTAAGTTTTTAATTTCAATTTCTTTTCCTAAAATTTGGTGNGTTGCTACAACTAAATCAATTTTGTTATTTTTTAANCCTGCATANATTTCNTTTNTCTCATTANNGGTTTTGAATCTATTGAGTAATGAAACTTTTATTGGGTAAGGTGAAAATCTATTATTTATTGTTCTCCAATGTTGCTGAGCNAGNATTGTTGTGGGTGCTAGTAATATTACCTGTTTGCCTGATGTAATAGCCTTNAAAATAGNNCGAANNGCNACTTCTGTTTTGCCNAATCCTACNTCTCCACAAACTAACCTGTCCATTGGNTTATCGCTTTCCATATCAGATTTTATTTCTTCTACAGCAGTAATTTGATCAGGTGTTGGGTGATAAGGGAATGATTCCTCTAATTCATCTTGCCAAGGACCATCTTCTGGGTATCTATGACCCTTTAATTTTTCTCTCTTTGCATAAAGTTTTAAAATATCGACAGCAACTTTTTTGATTTGTTTCTTATTTTTCTCTTTTATTCTTTCCCATTCTGTCCCTCCTAATTTATTTATTTTTGGCTTTATTTTTCCGCTTGATCTATATCTGTTAACACTACCAAGTTGATCAGCGGCAACACTTATCTTCCCATCCTGATACTGAATAACTAAATAATCTCTTGAATCTCCAGTTATATTTATTTTTTCTATTTTTAAAAATTTTCCTATTCCATGATTTTTATGAACTATAAAATCACCGGGACTAATTTTATTTACATTTATATTTGAATTGACACTTCTTTTTTTTCTTCTTATGAATACATTATTAAAAAGAGATTGTTGTGAAAATAATTCTTTATCTGTTATCAAGACAACCTTCCATATAGGAAGATAAAAACCCTCGATTTCATAATTATTTTTATTTTTTAAAATTAAAGGAGTTGAATTGTTAATTGACTTATATGCTGCATCAATATCATTAGGATTGTTTAAGAAGTTTCCATTACATTCGTGTTCAAAAAGTAAAGTCCTAGTTCTTAATGGCTGTGCGGATAATATCCATACTTTTTCATTATTTTTTATATTTTTATTTATATCATTGGATAATTTTCCTATATTTTTAGAGTATGAATTTAATCTTTTATCGTTTAATAAAAACCTATTATCAATATTGACTTTAGATTCAAATTCATAAAATTTTATTAAATTAAAATTTCCTAGTGAATTTAATATTTCGTCAAACTTAAAATGCAAATTAGGTTTGGCCTCTAAATTAATATCATTATTTTTAAGGTTTTCATTTAATTCATACACACAATTATTAAAATTACTTTCTGAATCTAGATACCAATTATTCGCAAATTTTTTACAATCTTCTAATTCATCAATTACAAGAATTGTTTCCCTATTTATAAAATCTATTATATTTGACGGTTCTTTTTCAATTATTCCTAAATAACGATCNAGATTATTTTTATTTNTATCNTCTGAATTAAAAATACTGTTCTTAGATAAATTATTTAACTTATCTTTTATTAGCAAATCAAATCCAGCCTGTATTATTTCAATATTATGGATACTTTCTAATGTTTTCTGTGTATTGGGATCATATTCTCTTATTTTTTCAATTACATTATCAAAAAATTCTAATCTTATAGGTAACTCATTATTGACAGGATATATATCTATTATTTCCCCTCTCCTACTCCATGATCCTTCTGTCGAGGTAACATTATCCTTCGTATAACCCAGCAAAGTAAGTTTATTTGCTAATTCTTGAATTTCGATTTGAACCCCTTTTTTCAAATCTAACTTGTTTTCAATTAATAAGTTTTTATTTATTAGATGAGGTTGTAGTGATCTCTCTGTTGNNATAACAATATTAAATTCANTTTTNTCTTTTTTTATNAATTTGGATAAAACAGTAAGCTGACTAAATTCAATCTCTTTGGANTTATTAATTGATNCGTATGGTAGATGNTCTGTTGGAGGATAATANAAAACTNCTTTATCATTTATACTTTCAAAATANCCAATCCATTTGTAGGCAATTTCNNCATTAGGACAAATTAATAATATATTTTTTTCCTCTTTTTTTGCGATGCTATCTAAGATTATTGATTTTGCATATCTACTTGAACCAACAATATTTAATTCATTATTTTTTNNAATTCTTTTTATTAATTCAGAAGTAATTTGNGAGTTCGAAATATAATCAACTAAAGTATTTAAACTCATNTATANNNNTCAATCTTGATTACAAATANCCGATNTATTATATTAGATTTTATANNGATTGTGAATAATATTTGATGGATTCAGCCGCNATAAATTCTTTTATACCCACACTAGATCAGATAGATAGTTGGTACGAAATCATTACACTTTTACCAATATTAATTGTTCTAGAATTATTATTGTCGGCAGATAATGCTGTCGCATTAGCTTCTCTTACTAAATCCCTCGAAAATTCAGAATTAAGATCAAGAGCCTTAAATATAGGTATAACGATATCTTTATTATTTAGAATTATTCTCATCATATTATCTAACGTTCTTCTAAAGTTTATTCTCATTAGAGTTTTTGCTGGTTTTTATTTAATATACTTATTTATCTCTAATGTTTTTTTTAATTCAGATGTAGAAAACATTGAAAATGGGACAGATAATAATAAAAATAATCTTAGGTTCTTAAGGGTAGTAGCGCTTCTTTCAATAACTGATTTTGCATTTTCTATAGACAGCATCACTACTGCAGTAGCTATCAGTGATCAATACATATTAATTATATTTGGAGCAGTGATTGGAGTATTAGCCTTAAGATTTACATCGGGGATTTTTCTAAAACTTNTGGATATATTTTCTAGATTAGAAACAGCCGGTTACGTAGCAATTTTAATNGTTGGNATTAAACTTTTACTAAATACGTTAATTAAAGAATCTATTCTTCCAGACTATTATTTTTATNTTTTGATTNTTTTTGCTTTCATTTGGGGATTCTCTAAAAAAGAATCTAAAACTTAATCTGAGAGATATTCACCTANTGATGGCTTTAACTGTTGNATNAATTGNTTTTTGCTAGAAATGTTTTTGCCNTCAAGTTTTGCTTCTAACAAAATAATCGGATCAGTTTTAGTTGAAATTATTATTCCTTCATTTTCTATNACAGCAAGAATAATACCTGGTCTTGAATNATTGCTCATGAAAAGGTANTTTTCATTTTTAATTACATCACTAGTCAAAACTTTGATTTTAAGTATTTTAAGGTTCTTACCTCTAAAAGTTGTATTTGNTCGNGGGTATAATNCTTTTATTTTTTGAGAAATTTTAATTGCCTCATTACCCCAATCAACTTTAAAGTCTGATTTTTCAATCATTCTTGCNTANGTAATTTCTCTTCCAAGGGTATTTTGTTTTATTAATTGAGGATTAGTATTTTTATTAATATTTTCTTCGATTATAGATGTAGCATTTAAAAATAATTTTGCCGATAAAATACTAAGTTTTTCCGATAGTGTATTTAAATTATCGTTATTATTAATTTTAATTTTTTCTTCCAACAATATGTCGCCAGTATCTAGTCCCTCATTCATTTTCATAATTCCTACACCAGTAAATTCATCGCCTCTTATTAGGGACCATTGAATTGGGGCGGCACCACGCCATCTTGGCAGTAATGAAGCATGTGCGTTCCAACAACCAAATTTTGGGATTTCCAATATCTCTTTGGGTAAAATTTTCCCGTAAGCTATAACAATAAATAAATCACAAGAAAGTGATTTAAGTTC
>FUFK010077179.1_pt1 | contig 21278 bp, 24 predicted proteins | sample 1021851 | NCBI WGS metagenome assembly FUFK01 (sample SAMEA51879418, study PRJEB19060) | metagenome
TTTTGGCATGGCTTGAAGTTTTTCCTCAGATAAATCAAATGATGCTTAATTTCCTGGTGCTTTATATAATCCAATCATTTCTGCACCTTTTTTTGCAATTGCATTTAAGTCTATATCCTCAAGAATGTTCATTTCTGCAATAGCTCCAGATTTTATCATAGATAGCTTAAGTGCAGTCATAACATCTAGACTGGGTGCTTTGACAGTTGCAACTACGTCATAAGTTCCACGAGTGTAAGATAGATCAATTAACTCACCACCTATTTTTTTAGTCATTCCACTTATCATGGCACGTCTATCCTCATCAGGGTTTTCTAACCATCCGTCTGTTCCCTGTTTTGTATATTTAGCTAAAACTATAAATTTCATAAATAACTCCCTAATTATAAAAATAGTAAATTATATAACCTGAGTACTATTTATTTCTAGAATTACCTTTGGTAATGCCAGAAAAATAATTGAAAAAATATAAATTACCTTATCAAAACAAAATAATGATCTTAAGTATTATTAAAATTGGTTATATTTTAAAATACTCTGGTTGCTATTAATTATTTTAAATTTATTTATTTGATAGTTTCATATATTGTTTTTACAAAAATTTAAATTAAACATTTTACTTTTATTTAATCTTTAAAATAAGGATTCTATATGAAAGCATCAAAAAATTTGATGAATTTAAGAGATAGTGTTGTAAAGTTTTGTAATTCAAAAAATGAAATATTAGAATTCTGTGGTAGAATATCTCAAAATTTAGAATATAAACCAAATCTTCCACAAAAAAAACAAGTACAAAACCTTGTTAATAAAATTAATAGTTCCAATTTTTTAACTACCAAGAATATTTTGGATAGTATTATTAAAGCAAATTACGAATTGAAATGGAATACGACCTATTCTGAACATGAAGTTGGTTCTGACTTCATAAAAAGATATGGCTGGTTCGACTTAATTGGACCACATGGTCCTTTTTATATGAAAAATACTAGAATTATGATTGGCTATTGGGGAGAAAACCTTAATTATCAAATGCATTGGCATTTAGCTGAAGAGGCATATGTACCTCTTGCTGGTTCAGCATTATTTTGGTCTGAACATTATGGTAAAAGGATTGCAAATGTTGGTGATATTATAATTCACAAATCAAATGAAAAACATTGGACAAAAATGAATAATGGATTTCTTTTGGCTTTGGCGATTTGGAAGGGAACTGATTTAAAAGTAAATCCTACTATATCATCTCGAGATGGTAAAAAATTATATGAAATAAAAGAAAAAATTTAATTCAACTACTCTTCTATCTTTAATAAGACCTTATTATTTTAATTGTATTTGTCAGTTAATAATATCAATTATTATTATTCTGAATTAACAATTGTAGAATATATCTAGACTATTCTTATTTTGATACATTACGTAAGGTTAATTTAATTTAATTTTGCAAATTACTGATCCTTAATGTAAGTTGTCTAATAGTTTTTTTTAGCAGTATCNGGAGGTTTTAAAATGACACCATGGCAATTAGATATAACTCAAATGCAAAATTGTAATTGCGACTTTGGTTGTCCTTGTCAATATACTGTAAAACCAACGCATGGTACCTGTGAAGCCTCTATTGTTTACGAAATTCATTCGGGATTTTATGGAGATACTGATTTATCAGGCACTAAAGCTGGATTTATTGCAAAATGGCCAGGAGCCATTTATGAAGGAAATGGNGAAATCCAATTAGTAATTGATGAAAATACAACAGAAGAACAAAGAAAAGGTATTGAGGCAATTTTAAGCGGTAAGGATACTGATGAAATGGCTACNGGTTGGTATATTTTTAATGCAATGTGTCCAACTAAGCATGAAACTATATATNGAAAAATAGATGCTACTATTAACCAAGAAGAAAGAATAGGTAGTGCCAAAGTAGAAGGAATGTTTGATTTGAATGTCAAACCACTTGCAAATCCTGTATCTGGAATGCCTCATAGAGCTGCAATGGCTTTACCAAACGGACAAGATTTTCTTTATGCAGAAGTGGCAAATGGTACTACAATTACAAAAGATAGCTCAATTCTACAACTTCCCAATAACACAAATACGCATTCCCAACTTTCTAGGAATAAAATGAATAATCATGGTATGATTAAAGAATAAGATATACCAAATTTGTTAGAAAAACCTAAACTATCTATTGTACTAGAAAAAGATAATTTAATTGTTTATCTTTCTATTTTTTTAATAGTTATTATTACTGGGCTTTATACTATTTTTGGTATTGGTATGCCTATGAGTGCTATAGAAATGACAAAAATGTCAGGTATTTTTAGCATGTCTTCATCTATGGAAATGAATATGAACATGGGATCGAATAACATGGACATGAACATGGGATCGAATAACATGGACATGAAAAATAGATGGTCAATAAGTATGGCTATGAGTATGTTTTTAATGTGGTGGCTTATGATGATTGCTATGATGACACCAAGCGCAGCGCCTACCCTATTACTATTCCATAATTTAAAAAAGATTGGGAGTGAAGGGAAAAAGGCATTGTCTTATACTTATCTATTTTTATTTGGCTATTTAATAATCTGGGCTATTTTTAGTCTAATTGCCTGTATTATCCATAAATTTTTTGATACCTCTAGCATTACTGATGCAGCAATGATGCAATTAAAATCTGTTCAATTTTCAGGAATCCTTCTGATTACTGCTGGTGTTTATCAGTTTACTCCTTTAAAAAATGCATGTCTTGAAAAGTGTCGTACACCAATTGATTTCTTGTCTTCTAATAATAGAAAGGGAGCAAAAGGATCATTTATAATGGGAGCTCATCATGGTTTATTTTGTCTTGGCTGTTGTTGGGCACTAATGGCTTTATTGTTCGTGGGTGGTGTAATGAATCTTTTTTGGATAACAGGATTAGCATTATATGTACTTATTGAAAAAATAATAATCAAAGCCGGATGGTTGGACAAAATTATGGGCTTGATTTTGATTTTTTTTGGAACCTCGTTACTAATTTAAAAAAAATTAAAAATAAAAAAACAAAATTAAAATTTGATTTTCTTTAAAAGGAACGCGTTAAATGAAAGAGTATTTCGATTTAGGTAAATATTCCAGAAAAGTAACAACAAATGAATTGGCCCAAATTTGGTTTAATAGAGGTATGGTATGGTTATTTGCTTATAATCATGAAGAATCTATATTATGTTTTGAAAAAGTAATTGAATTAGATAAAAATTGTGCTTTCGCTTATTGGGGTATAGCTTACGCTATTGGTCCAAATTATAACAAACCGTGGGATATATTTACTTCTGATGAAAAAATTCCAACCCTAAAAAAAGCACATGAATGTATTTCTAAAGCAAATAAAATTTCAGATTTATCCAAACTAGAAAGTCAAATGCTTAAAGCTCTGGAACAAAGATACCCAAAAAATCCAGATATAGATGATTTTCAACCATTTAGTGATGCTTTTGCAATTGGAATGAAAAAAGTATTTGAAATTTATCCTAATGATTTAGACATTATATGCTTTTATGTTGAATCATTAATGAATAGAACTCCATGGAAACTTTGGGATTTTAGAAAAAGTTTACCAAATCCTGAAAGTTCTACCAATGAAGCTATGGAAATATTAGAAAATATTTTCAATAAAAATCATAATTCATGGGAGCATCCTGGACTTTTACATTTGTATATCCACTTAATGGAAATGTCACCAAATCCAGAAAAAGCATTAAAACATGGTGATTGCTTAAAAGATTTAGTTCCAGATTCTGGTCATCTAATACATATGGCTACTCATATTGATGTTCTATGTGGTGATTATCAAAATGTGTTGTATCGGAATCTTAAAGCTATAGAGGCAGATGAATTATATAAATCGTATGCTGGAACTGAAAACTTTTATGCTCTTTACAGAATACATAATCTTCATTTTGCTTTTTATGGTGCAATGTTTTTAGGCCAAAAACAAAATGCTATTTCTTTAGTGAAAAAAATAAGAGAAGAGGTAAATGACAAAATAGTGCGGCTTTATCCAGATATTTTTGAAACTTTTATTGCTGCTGCTCCACACGTATATGTGAGATTTGGAATGTGGGAAGAAATTTTACAAATTGATCAACCCAAAGATACAAATCTTTATGTGACTACTAATGCATTATTATATTATGCCAAAGCTATTGCTTTAGCGAATTTAAATAGAATAAGTGAAGCAAAAATTTTTTCTAGCAAATTTTTAAAATCTTATGAACTAGTTCCAGACAGTCGAATGTTATTTAATAATAAATCTAGAGATGTACTGGCTATAGCTCAGGAGATGATGATTGGTGAAATAGAATTTAAAGCTGGAAATCTTAAAATTGGATTATCACATTTAAGAAAAGCTGTTAAACTTGATGATGGATTAGCTTATGAAGAACCTTGGTGTTGGCCTCAACCAACTCGTCATGCACTTGGAGCCTTACTAATGGCTGCAGGAGAGTTCGACGAAGCTGAAACTGTTTTCAGAGCAGATTTAGGATTAGATGGTAAACTTCCACGCCCTTGTCAAAATCCAAAAAATGTTTGGTCTTTACATGGTCTACATGAGTGTTTGTTTATCCGAAAAGATACTGTAGAATTACCTCATGTAGAACTATTGTTAAATCAAGCAAAAGCCAGAACTGATATTGTTATAAATTCCAGTTGCTTTTGCAGAAACAAAGTAAATTAACAGAAAATTATACTTCTAAAACTTATTAATGATTAAAAAGTTTTTTATTTCAATTTATTATCCATACGAGGAAGAAACCAAACCATTAATCCTGCAAATGGCATAAAGGAGCAAATTAAATATGTGTTTTCTATCCCATATTTTTCTGTAAGAACACCTAAAAATCCTGCAGCAATTCCGCCTAGACCAAAATTCAGTCCATAAAATAAACCTCCTATTAATCCAATTCTATTTGGTAATAGATCTATTGCATAAATCAGAATAGAGGCAAATGCACTTGCCATTACTAGATTAATTAGAATTGTGAGAACACCTGTCCAAAATAAATCAGCATATGGTAAAATAATAGTTAATGGTAATGGCCCAAGGACAGAAATCATGATAATCCAGTAGCGACCAATTTTATCTCCTATTATACCACCAATTAAAACTCCAATNGCNGCTGAAAAAAGAAAAATAAATAACATTAATTGAGACGCTTGAATTGATAATCCAAAATGATCTATAAGATAAAATGTATAAAAAGATCGAAAACTTTCACTATAAAAATTCTTAGTAAATATTAAAAAAATCAAAATAGATAAACAAATTGAAATTTTCAAAGGTGAAAAAACTATTAATTTAGTCTTATTTCTCATTTTTTCTTGATTTTTAGAAAATTCTAAACTTATTTCACGTTGCTTACTTCCAATCCAAACTAGGAGTATCATTGCTAAAAGAGCTAATATTGCAAAAATAGAAAGTGAGGATAATCCCCATGGAACTAATATTATTGCAGCACATATAGGACCTAATGATCCTCCAGCCTGTCCACCGACTTGAAATATACCTTGAGCTAAACCTTGACGATTTCCTGCTGCATAACGAGCCATACGTGTTGCTTCAGGATGAAAAATGGATGATCCAATTCCTATTAATACTACTGAGATAAGAATTATTTGATAATTTTGAGCGAAAGCTAAACTTACTAAACCTGAAAAAGTAAATATCATACCAANTACAGGGGAATAAGGGGCAGCATTTTTATCTGTTATCATGCCAACGATAGGCTGCAAAGATGCGCCTGCAACCTGAAAAGTTAAAGATATTAAACCTATTTGTATAAAATCTAATGAATATTTTGCTTTTAATAAAGGATATGAAGCAGGAATTAATGACTGCATTAGGTCATTTAAAAAATGTGAAGTACTTAAAATTAATAAAAGTATTAAATAAGTCTGAGTACGGTTAGATTTTTGCATTTAATAAAATTAATTTTTGATATTAGTTATTTAATTTCGAATATCTCCTATCATCTTACTTCAGAATTCGCAANTAAGCTGTGATNNAGCTTAAAATTGTGNTAAATAAAAAAAGAAATAATNATTCAAATTCTTTTTCAAAATTATTGATAAGCTTTATTATTTGAATTCTCTTTCAATATAATTTCTAGAATATTTTATTTTAAAACATTGTTTAATTTATCTTTAAATAAAGTGTTCCTAAAAATAATTGAACAATAAATACAAAAAATTGATTAATATTTATCTTAATCCTCTTTTTTTTTGTATGTAAGTAATTAAAATAATACTAATAAATCCAGTAAAATAGGTAATGAGCTAACATAATATCAATTACAGTGAGGCCTTAAACTTGGCTATAAATAACAATATCTTGTTCTCCAATTTTGAACAATTTATTGAAATTTTTGTATATTTATGTAGTTATCTTAAGAAAGAAAATGAGGTATATAATGATTGATAGATTGTCTTCAACAGATCAAACTAACAAATTAGTTGAAGAGTTAGTTGAAATTCATGGTCCTTTAGTTTTTCATCAATCGGGGGGGTGTTGTGACGGGTCTGCTCCAATGTGTTTTCCAAGAAATGAATTTAGGGTTGGTTCAAGAGATATATTTTTAGGTTCAATCAATTCTCAACCATTCTTTATAGCTGAAGACCAGTACTCATATTGGGAACATACTCATTTAATAATAGATGTAGTGCCAGGTAGAGGTGGTATGTTTAGTTTAGAAGGACCTACAGGCAAAAGATTTCTAACAAGATCAAGAGTATTTACAGATGAAGAATATTCGGAATTGAAAAATTATCCAGCTCAACATGCTAAAGATATAACAAACTACGAGGGATTAAAAACTACCAGTTAGATTATGTTATAAAATATCAATCAATTTACTTTAATTGCATTAATTAAGAGAACATAAAAATGGACACACTTCTTATAAGTTATACTACAGTTGATTTTCGTACAAAAACTGAAATGGAACTAGCTCTAAGACGTTGGGATGAAAATAAAGAAAAATGGCTTAAGAAGTTTAAAGATGCGGGTATGACTTCAAATATTAATACACAAATATGGAATAAAGAAGGTGTTTTTCGAATTGGAAGAATTTTTATGTATAAAGATGAAAAAGCTTTTATAGCATGTCAGAAGATATTTAGAGAATTTGAAAATGAAAATTCAGACATTAATAGAAAAATTTCATCCAGCAGAGGAATTGTTTTAGACGAAAATATTTTAACCTAAAATTTTTACGCNACGTTAATCTTGATATTTATGAAAATGTNTGTGTTTTTATNAANATAAAAAAATCAAAGGGGGGCANCATGGATAAAGANTCTATGAACAAACAAACAAGAGCAATTATGTTTAATGCTCTTGGAAGAGATTTTATGCTCATAAATATTATAGCAACATTCTCAAACTTAGTGACTTTGACATTAATTTCTACTGGAAATATTGCCATTTTACCATTATCTGTTGGAATAGTTGCAACATTGATATTTGCTTTAATTGCTGGATTAAACCAAATTGATACTTTCAAAGCTCATATTATGGATATGGGAAAAGAAGAGGCTGAAAGTAATATGGGAAAATTAGGTCAAAATTCTCCATTTTCAATGTGGAAAACCGTTTATACTTTGACATATACTATATTTGCTCTTGCTCAATTATATCAAATTTGGTTGTAGTAAACTTTTAATGAACCTCTTTTATTGAGGTTCATTTTTCATTACTATTTAGACGTCAAAACTTGAAATTTGAAAATAAATATACAAAAATTTATTGTCCTTTATGTGATAGAGAAATACCTTTAGACGTTCCAAAAAGTTTACATCATTTGATTCCAAAATCTAAGGGCGGAAAAGGTGGGCCAACAGTCCTGTTACACCATATTTGTCATAAACAAATTCATTTATTATTTAAAGAAAATGAATTAGCAAAAAACCTTAATAATATTGAAGATTTGAAATCTCATCCTAAACTTGAAAAATTTATTAATTGGGTTAAGAAAAGACCACCAGAATTTATATCAAGAACTTATAAGTTAAACAAAAACAGAAATAATTATTAAAAATGAATTAAGTCACCTAATCATAGAAAANTACTAAATCTACAAATACTTAAAGTAAGTTTTNTAACTTAGAATCTGAAATTTCTTTTTCTCCATAAAATTTTAACATAGCTGGAATTTGATGAATTAGAATTGAATTACCAGATATTGTNTGCTTATTAAATTTNTTTGCTAATTTGAGTATTTTTGTTTGTTTATCAGACAAAACAAAATCTATAACAGTACTACAATTTTTAATAATTCTTGAATTTACTGGAGATTTGAAGCTAACCATCCCAACTGGTGAAGCATTTATTAAAACATCAAATTTTGTGTCTTTTTTATTCCAAATCTTATAATTGAATTTAAAATTTTTATTTTGTATTTTATCATTCAAATTATTAGCTTTTTCCTTATTTATATCATGAATTCTTACTGATTTTACTTCCTCATTAAGAAAAAAATGAGATAATGATGTNCCTATGCCACCTGCCCCGACTATAAGTATTTTTTTATTTTTTAGAGTTAATTTTAAAGCTTTAATTGATTTTTTAAATCCTTCGATATCAGTAAGACCTCCAATTAAGTGATTATTTTTATCAGTTTTTAAAATGTTACAAACATTAGATATTTTTACTAATTTTTTTTTCTTTTTTAAAAGAGAAACAATCTCTTCTTTATGTGGCATAGTTATCAATGCGCCATAAAAATTCTCAAGATTAGTCAACCCATTAATTAATGGTTTTAAATCTTGTTTTTTACAAGCCATTGGAATTACTACTAAATCTTTATTAATTGAATAAAAATAAGGATTAAGAATCTTTGGAGCAGTAAATGATTTTGTTGGAAAACCAATGTGTGCAATAAATTTAGTTTTGCCTGTAATTAAATGATTAGAAATAATCATGTCAATTTTTAAAAAGTCTATTTAAACCAAGGATTTGAAGATTTTGGTATTTTTCGATCAATCCCCCTAACTATTTCTGAATTTTTATCATACATAGGTAAATCACAAATATAGGCTTTTAGTTTTTTATTTTCATAGTTATGTACTTCTACTATTTTATCGTACTCTTCAAAATCATTATTTAATCTTATAATAGCAACACCACACTCCTGATATGGTGACCAGCTAGATGAGGTTACCTCCCCAATACACTGATTATTATTGGTAATTTTACTTCCTAAACAAGCGATACCGTCTTTGACTCGCAAACCCATAATTTTATGATTTTTATTCTTTCTTTCTAATGCTTGTTTGCCAATAAAGTTTCCTTTTTGCATGTCTACAAATTTATTTAACCCAACATCAAAAGGTGTTGTTGATTTATTGAAGTCTCTACCTGCTGATAATAAACCAGCTTCTATTCTTCTTGCTCTAAAAACTGGTGTTCCAGTTAACTTCAAATTAAATTTTTTTCCAATTTCCCAAAGTTTATTTCCAATTTTTTTAAAGTCATTATCTGGTTGAAGATAAATTTCCCATCCAAGTTCGTTTGAAAATCCTGTTCTACTAATTATAACTTCCTCACCATTAATAAAAACTTTACAAAAATCAAAATAATTAAGTGGTTGTTCAAGTTTTCCATCAATAACAGCATGAAGAAGGTCTAAAGATTTTGGTCCTTGAATTTGACTTACCCAAACATTGGGGTCGTTTATTTTAACATCAAAATCTTTAGAATGCGCAAGGTACCAATTAATTAAATCACCATCTGCTTGAGCCATCCATAATTTATCTTTAAAGTGTAACATTACCCCATCTGTAATCATCCCTCCATCATGATAGCACGCAAACTGATAGGAGCATCGACCTGATTTGATTTTATTTACATCTCTAGTGAAAATATAATTTGCAAATTTAAAAGCGTCTTTACCAGATATTTCAACTGGGAATTCTCCTGTATTTCGTAATATGACACCTGTCCGAACCGCCCAATATTGCTCATCTGGTGTAATATTATTTAGAGAAGCTGGTGTCATTCTATTGTTATATAGTTCGTATTCTGGATCAAAAGGTAACTCCATATATGACCAAGGATGAGATTTCATATTTCCTGGTCTTGAGAGTTCTAAGGGTCGATCTCCTTTTTGATCAAATGCCTTTATTGTAAACCTTTTTTTATATTCCATTTTCTAAACCATTAATTATTACTTCGTAAAATTATAAAAATAATTCAACCAAATAATCAATGTTTATATTGGTATTATTATAAAAAAAAACACGTATTCAATATTTCAAAATCATTTAATTGATTTTGATTATTGTTTAAATAAAATTTTACATTATATGTACGAAGTAAATCCATATTATGCACTATTGATCGGAATTTTTTATGAACGAGAACATTTCCCAACAGTTTAAGTTTTTTGGTTTAAATGCTATCAATTTCTCAATTGTTTTTAGTGTTTTTTTAATTACATGGGGTATTATTGTTTCTGTAGCGAGCGGGAGTAATTCTATAACCTCATTGATACCTACATTTTTAGGTATCCCAATATTTATACTCTCTTTATTATCTAAAATTTTTCCAAAATCACAGAAAATATTAATGCATATTGTAATTATTTTTGGATTAATAACCACAATTGGAGGAGCTGATTTTTTTCGTGGTTTGATAATGGGAAATTTAATGAATAATGCATGGGCTGATTTATCTAAACTTATGATGTTCATAGCCGGATTATTATTTTGTTATGTTTGCATACAGCACTTTAGATTTATAAGAAAAATGAAAGCGAATATTTAATTTTATTTTATATAGGTAAATAAATGTACAATACTAAAATTGATGAGACAAAGATTGATCGTTTAGCAAATTTAGCTGTTAATACAGGCTTATCACTCAAACCTGGTCAAGATTTGCTTATAACTTCTCCTGTTGAAGCATTACCACTAGTAAGAAGAATTGTAGTACATGCATATAAAGCGGGAGCAAATTTAGTTACACCTTTATTTTCTGATCCTGAAATTACTTTAGCTAGATACGAAAATGCTCCTGATACCTCATTTGATAAAGCGGCATCTTGGTTATATAATGGTATGGGAGAAGCTTTTGATAATAATACAGCTAGATTAGCTATTGTTGGAGATGATCCAATGTTATTGGAACATCAAGATCCAGGGAAAATTGGAAGATCTAATAAAGCTTTATCAAACGCTTCCAAACCAGCAAGAGAAAGAATTACAACATTTACCATTAATTGGAATATAGTAGCTTGGCCAGGTAAAGCATGGGCCTGTCGTGTTTTTCCAGAATTATCTGCAGAAGAGGCTCAAAAATCTTTAGCTGAAGCTATTTTCGCTGCATCTAGGGTAAACAATGCAAATCCACATGAAATGTGGAAAAAACATAATGAAAATTTAAAACAAAAATCTTCTTGGCTAAATTCAATGGATTTTGATTTTTTACACTATAAAGGTCCAGGAACAGACCTTAAAGTTGGTTTAGCAAAAAATCATGAATGGATGGGAGGAGCATCTAAATCGCAAAATGGTATAATTTGTAATCCTAATATTCCATCTGAGGAGGTATTTACTACACCTCATTGCTTAAAAGTAGACGGCCATGTAAGCTCAACCAAACCTCTTTCTCATCAAGGTAGTCTTATTGAAGGAATAAGAGTTGAGTTTAAAGAAGGTAAAATAATTAATGCTAAAGCGGATAAAGGTGAAAAAGTATTTAATAAAGTTTTAGATTCAGATGAAGGAGCTAGACGCTTAGGAGAGGTCGCTTTAGTGCCAGATAGTTCTCCAATTTCACAATCAAATATCCTATTCTACAACACCTTGTTTGACGAAAATGCTGCTTGCCATATAGCTTTAGGTCAATGCTATTCAAAATGTTTTAAAAATTTTGAAAGTCTTACAAATGATGACATTAAAAGTTTTGGAGGGAATTCTAGTATGATTCATATTGATTGGATGATTGGATCTAAAGATATAAATATTGATGGAATTAAAGAAAATAACCTTATACCAGTATTTAGAAACGGTGAATGGGTTAATTAATTTTATTTCCCTTTAAATTCAGGTTGTCTCTTTTCTAAAAAAGCATTAATACCCTCTTCCTTATCCTCAGTCTGGACAAGTGCTCCTTGTGCATACTTCTCAAACATTAATGCGCTTGCCAAGCTTCCCTCCATACCAAAATTGACAATTGCTTTTATGGTACGGGGAACAAATGGTGCAAATTTACTTAATATTTTTGACATCTTTATAACTTCAGGAATNAAATCTTCTTGTGAAACAACACGTGTTACTAATCCTATTTTTAANGCTTTTTCAGCATTTATANTNTCTCCCATTAGTAACATNTCCATTCCCCATGCNCGACCTATAATTCTTGGCAATCTAGCAGTNGCACCTCCNCCTGGAATAATNCCAAGNTTTCCTTCTGGAGTAGCAAAAACAGCATTTTTAGTTGCAATTCTCAAATCACAACCAAAAGCAACTTCTAATCCGCCTCCCATACAAACTCCATTGATAGCCGCAATAATTGGTTTAGGGGTTTTTTCCATTTTATCAGCTAAACCCTGTATAATAGGTTCTAATGCTTTTTTTAAATTTCTATCTTTTACNTCTGATAAATCTGAACCAGAAGCAAACGCTTTTTNACCTTCACCAGTAAATGCAATAACTTTTACATNATTATCATTAGCNGATTNATCNAGNGCCTNTTCTAATTCAGACAAAGTTGCTAAGGAAATNGCNTTATANTTTTGTGGCCTATTTATGGTTATTAANCNTAAATTTTCAATTTTTTTAACTTTAATATTTTCAAAAGACATTAAAAAATCCTCTCAAAANAAATAACTTATNAAAATGTTNTTGNAGATTNTGAAANATTGGTTGATAGANTTTNTAAATATGCATANTATNTNAAATTATATCGGGAGACATTGTAAACAGCAAGGCCGAAGGAGCAACCGCCTCGGAAACTCTCAGGCAAAAGGACCGATATAAGATTAAAACTCTGGAGAGAAATCTTTATGGTTCGCCGAAGGGATAATAATCTCAGGCAAATGAACAGAGGGGGCTCGAGGTATTAAGTACCTTTTACTAAGTAAATTTATTGAGCCTTGTTGTGGAAGATTTAAAAAAGACTAGTTTATATGATTTTCATGAAAATAATGGAGCAAAATTTGTTCCATTTGCAGGTTACTCGATGCCTGTACAATATAAAAATGGTGTAATATCGGAACATTTACATACAAGAAGCAAAGCTGGTTTTTTTGATGTAAGTCATATGGGACAAATAAAAATCTGGTCAAAAAATAATGAGAAAGAAAAACTCATTCAAGAATTAGAAAGATTAATGCCTTGTGATTTGTATAATTTAAAGGAAAACCGACAAACATACTCACTTTTAACAAATAGCAATGGAGGCGTAATCGACGATTTAATGATTGCAAATAAAAATCTTTATTTTCAACTCGTTGTAAATGCAAGTCAAAAAATNATTGATTATCAACATCTTAAAGAAAATATCTCACAAGATTTCAGTATTGAGCTTGAAGAAAATAAGTCACTTTTAGCAATCCAAGGACCTCAATCTGAGGATATTCTAGCATCCATAAATTCAAATATTAAAACAATGAAATTTATGGACTCTATTGATATTTCTCTTGCAGATATTGACTGCTCAATTTCACGATCAGGTTATACAGGTGAAGATGGCTTTGAAATATCAGTCCATAATAAAAATGTATTACAATTAGTTGAAATTTTGTTCAAAAAAAGTGAGCTTTTACCAATTGGTCTAGGTGCAAGGGATAGTCTTCGTTTAGAGGCAGGCCTTTGTTTATACGGAAATGATTTAACTTCTGACATCACCCCTGTAGAAGCTAACCTTAATTGGGTAATTCATAAACGTAGAAGAAACCAAAGTTCATCAAATATTAAATTTCTAGGAAATACAGAAATATTAAATCAGTTAGAAAAAGGACCTATTTATTTAAGAATTGGGTTACTTCCTGTAGAAAAAGCTCCGATGAGAACTGGTAGTATCATATATCTTGATAATGAAGGAGAGACAGAAATTGGAATTGTTACATCTGGCGGTTTTAGTCCAACCTTAAATAAACCTATCTCTATGGGTAGAATACAAAGTGAATATTTAGAAGATCTTGAAAAAGTTTACGTAAAAGTAAGGGATAAAATATTACCTGCAATAATCACAAAATTACCATTTATTAAAACAAAATATAAAATTTAGAGGCTAAAATGAAATATACTGAAGAACATGAATGGCTTAAGCCAGAAAACGATATAGTTATAGTCGGAATAACGGAGCATGCCGCTGAACAATTAGGTGATCTTGTTTTTGTTGAACTTCCAAACAAAGATTTAGAAGTAAAAAAAGATCAAGAAATTGTAGTAATTGAAAGTGTAAAAGCAGCATCTGATATTTTGGCCCCTCTTGATGGCGTAATAACTGAAATAAATGATAAAATTGTTGATGACCCAAGTATTGTAAATACTGATCCACTTGGAGAAGGTTGGTTTTTTAAAATGAAATTAAATAACCCAAGTGAACTAGATAAACTATTAGATAAAGAAGAATACGACAAATTAACTAGTTAAAAATTTAGGAGAAAAAATTGTCTTTTAAACCTGTAAATTATTTACCTTATGATTTTGCCAATAGAAGACATATTGGTCCATCTAAATCTGAAATTAATGATATGTTAAAAGTAATTGGTTGTGAATCAATCAATAAATTAATAAAAGAAACTGTACCAGAGGATATATTACAGAAGGAAACTCTCAATTGGGGAAAACCTAAATCTGAAAGAGAGGCTTTATATCATTTAAGAGTTACTGCAGCAAAAAATAAAGTTTTAACTTCTTTAATTGGTCAGGGATATCATGGAACCGTTACACCTCCTGCAATTCAACGAAATATATTAGAAAATCCAGCTTGGTACACAGCATATACGCCTTATCAACCCGAAATTGCTCAAGGCAGACTAGAAGCATTATTAAACTTTCAGACAATGATTTCGGATTTAACCGGATTACCAGTTGCAAACGCATCATTATTAGACGAATCTACCGCTGCAGCTGAAGCTATGATTATGGCAAAAAGAGTTTCTAAATCTAATTCAAATAAATTTTTTGTAGATAAGTTTACTCATCCACAAAATATTGCCGTTATGAAAACACGTGCGGAACCACTTCATATTGATATAGTGATTGGACATCCAGACGAAATTTTAGACGATAATCAATATTTTGGTGCAATATTTCAATATCCTGGTACTTTTGGAGATATCAGAGACTTTTCAAATCATATTTCTTCACTTCACAGAAATAATGCAATTGCAATTATGTCAGCAGATCCACTTGCCCTTACAATTCTTAAGGATCCTGGCTCAATGGATGCTGATATTGCAGTTGGTTCAACCCAAAGATTTGGTGTTCCAGTTGGTTTTGGAGGGCCACATGCAGCCTATATTGCAACAAAAGATCTTTATAAAAGAAATCTTCCTGGGAGAATAGTGGGAGTATCAATTGATAGCAGAGGTAATAAAGCTCTTAGATTAGCTCTTCAAACAAGGGAACAACATATTAGGAGAGAAAAAGCAACCTCAAATGTATGTACAGCACAAGCACTTTTAGCAGTAATGGCATCAATGTATGCCGTTTTCCATGGACCTGATGGATTAAAGGCAATAGCACAAAGAATTCATAGAAAAACAGTCCGATTAGCCATTGGTTTAGAAGAATTAGGTTATAAAATTGAGCCTAATAATTTCTTTGATACGATTACAATAGATGTTGGAAATGCTCAAACTGTTATTTTAAAAAGTGGAATTAATGAAGGTATTAATTTCCGTAAAATCGATGAAAATAAAATAGGTATTACTTTAGATGAAAGAACTAGACCAGAAATCATTGAATCCGTGTGGAAAGCTTTTGGCCTAGATAAAAAAGACACAGATTTTACACCTAATTATAGAATTCCTGACAGATTAATAAGAACAACTCCATACTTAGAGCACCCTATTTTTCATATGAATAGAGCAGAACAAGAAATGACAAGGTATATGAGAAGACTTGCTGATCGAGATTTAGCGCTAGACAGAGCAATGATACCTCTAGGTTCGTGTACAATGAAATTAAACTCTGCTGCTGAAATGATGCCAGTAAGTTGGAGAGAGTTTTCTTTATTACATCCATTTGCTCCTAAAGATCAAACAAAGGGCTACGATGAGATGATAACGGATCTTTGTCAGAAATTATGTTTAATTACAGGATATGATGCTATATCTATGCAACCAAATTCTGGCGCTCAAGGGGAATATGCAGGATTACTAACAATACGTTCCTATCATAAATCTAGAAATCAAGAAAATAGGGATATATGTTTAATCCCAGAATCAGCTCATGGAACTAATCCAGCTTCTGCACAAATGGTAGGTTATACAGTAATACCTGTAAAATCTTTATCAAATGGAGATATTGATCTAGTAGATTTTGAAACAAAAGCTAAGGAAAATGAGGATCGATTGGCTGCATGTATGATTACTTATCCTTCTACTCATGGTGTTTTTGAAAAAACTGTAAAAGAAGTTTGTCAAATTACACATAAATATGGTGGACAGGTATATATTGATGGAGCAAATATGAATGCTATGGTTGGTGTGGTACAACCTGGTAAAATTGGAGGGGATGTAAGTCACTTAAATTTACATAAAACTTTTTGTATTCCACATGGTGGTGGTGGACCTGGTATGGGACCTATTGGTGTTAAAAAACATTTAGAGGCTTTTTTACCGCAACATCCGTTTTTTGAGGGAACTTTAAATACTGTTTCAGCTGCTCCCTATGGATCTCCATCATTACTTCCAATAAGTTGGGCATATATCTTGATGATGGGTGGTGAAGGAATTTCACAAGCTTCAAAAGTAGCTATTTTAAATGCAAATTATATTGCTAAAAGATTAGAAAAATATTTTCCAATTTTATTTACCGGAGCAAATGGAAGGGTTGCTCATGAATGTATAGTAGATACGAGACCTTTTAAAGAAACATGTAATGTAACTGTAGATGACATTTCAAAAAGATTAATAGATGCCGGATTTCATGGACCAACTATGAGCTGGCCTGTTTCAGGTACATTAATGGTTGAACCAACTGAGTCAGAGACCAAAGCAGAATTAGATAGGTTTTGTGATGCTATGATAGCTATTTATGATGAATGTAAAAAAATTGAAACTGGTGTTTTTGATAAAGAAAATAATCCGCTAAAAAATGCTCCACATACCGTTGAAGACTTAATTGGCGATTGGAATAAACCATATTCTAGAGAGCAAGCCTGTTATCCGCCTGGTGCATTTAGGGTAGATAAATATTGGTCACCAGTTAATAGAGTTGATAATGCATATGGAGATAGAAACTTAATATGTTCTTGTCCACCAATGAGTGAATATCAAGCAGCAGANTAATTAAATTTAATTAAAACAATATCTTGTTTATTTTTTTTGATGTACTTCAATTATATTGCCATCAGGGTCATGAAAGAAAATTTGTTGCCAGCCGGACACTGCTGTTTCTCCCCAATCAGAATATTTGATTTTATTTAGTTCTAAATGTTTTTTAAACTTATTTAAATCATCTACTCGATATGCAAAATGACCTTTAGATAATGGATTTATCTCTAAACCCGTTTTAAAACATAAATCATTATCAATTTCAGCCAAATGAGTTTGAATTTTACTATCAGTCATAAATTCAACATCTCCATCATATGCTTTACCTTTTTCTAGTTTTGGAATGTCTATTTCTTCATTGTCTAAAAAAAGAATTTTCTTATAAAATTTTTGCATTTCTTTTACATTTTTTGTTGATAAATTTATATGATGAAATTTTGGTTTCATTATTTCTCTTACCTCTGTTGATTTATTTTTTAAATTAATCTACTGCATTTATAAATCATAAAAATTTTGAAATATTTTTTAAATTCTAACATAAACTTCTTTATTTGCTTATATGAAAAGTATACTGAGAAAGCTCACAATCGACAATGCGATCCTTCTGCTTGTATTATGTATGCTTGGGTGGGCAGGAAANACTATTGCCGGAAGATTATCTTCAAATGAAATATCNCCAATGGTTATAGTATTTTTAAGATGGTCTATAGTTTCTAGTATTCTATTCATATTTAAATATAAAACAATAATCACTTCTTTGAATTTATTAAAAGGTAAATTAATCTGGTTATTCTTTATGGGAGCATTTGGTTATACAGGGTTTAATTCTCTTTTTTATATCTCTGCTCAATATACATCAGCCATTAATCTTGGAATAATTCAAGGAACAATGCCAGCAATTGTTTTAATTGGATCACTTATTTTTTTTAAAGAAAAAACAAATTTAATTCAAATTTGTGGATTATTCTTAACATTTATTGGAGTATTAATACTAGTTAGCCAAGGAAATTTAGAAATTTTACTTTTATTAGCTTTAAATTATGGTGATCTTATTATGTTTTTTTCATGTTTTTTATATTCAGGTTTTACACTTGGATTAAGAAAAAAACCAAATATTGATCCATTTGTATTAATGTTTTTCTTTTCAATCACTGCTTTTATTGCCTCTTTTCCAGGAATATTGATAGAAAATCACTTGAATCTTATTAATTGGCCTAATAACAAAAATGATTTTTTGATAATAATTTATATATCTCTTGTCCCTTCCTTAATAGCACAACTCTTTTTTATAAGAGGGGTAGAACTTATTGGTGCAGACAAAGCGAGTTTGTTTATCAATCTTGTCCCTGTCTTTTCTGCATTTCTAGGAATAATTATTTTAAATGAGAAATTACAATTTTTTCACTTGGTTTCTTTGATAGTAATATTATTTGGAATTTACTTATTTATGGTATTAGGCGAAAATTATAAAAAAAGAAAAAAAATATAACGAAATTCTACTAAAATGAATTTTTTAGTTTGTTATATTGCTTATTAACTTAGCTTTTTTATTTTTGGTATTATATATTACTATCCCACCACTAGGAGGAGAAACATTAGTAATTTCAGAAATGACTACTTGATGAGTAACCAAAAGAATTAATTCATCATTTTTAACGTTTTTTAATTTATCATAGAGTAAAGGTAAGACTATTTGTTTTTTTGAAAAATTTTGAAAAAATGAGTTCAAACCTGGAAATGTTTTCCAATTACCAATATTCATTTCGTTAATAGTATCTTTACATCGACACCATTGACTACTTAATATTTCAGAAAACTCAATNTTGTTTTCAATAAAGAATTTACCTATTGATCTAGCTTGTAAAATACCAGTCTTACTCAAGTTTCTTTGTGTGCTGCAATCATCTATTTTAAAATTTTTAGGATCACCAAATCCAGGTGCTATACTATGTCTTAAAAAGACTACATTAGCATTAATTTCATTAATTTCAGATTTAAAATCAAGTTCACTAAAAACGGGTTTTAATGAATAAACAAAAATTAAAATAACAAAAAGAAAACGAAAAATCATAATCTTAGAAATGTTCCTTATAAATTTGACAATTTTATTAATCATTTAATTACATTGATAAAAGAAATTTATTTATTATTTCTTATGCAAAATGAAGCAAAATATTGAAATTGGATCATTAATTGCATCCATAAATTATTTAAACTTCTGGATCTCTATAAATGATTTTAAATAAAACATTAAATTCAAATAAAAAAAAACTATCATCACAATTAGATTTAAAAACNAAAAAAAATTATAAAANCAATAGAAAAGATAATGACGTTAATAAAGGTGTAAAATTTTTATTTCCGATTGTTTCTACGATGACAGGTGCAGCCTATAGAATTGAAAATTTAAAATAAAAATTAATTAATAATTTCTTTATTTGTAAACAACAATTAAATCACTTAATAATTTATTTATTAATGACTGATTTAATAGTACTAATATTTTCGTGAAATAAGATTGAAATAATATTTTATTTATATATTTCTATCAATATTCTAAAGGATTAATTTACAGTAATTATTCNCTTTTATCTANAAANTANANAAANCTAATTATTNGACCTTTTTTTCTATATTAACTTCCTCATAATTATNAAAATAAAATAAATTAAGTTTAATAAAATAAAATTACTTAAAAAAAGATTAAAATTTATAATTTCTTGAATATGTACAAGGCTTTATATATTATTTTACTTGCTTAAAGTTTCCAAGATGTGATTAGATAGGGACTAAATTAATAAGAAGTTTCAAAATGCCCAATATCGATAATGAAAAATTGGTAACTTTCTATAATGAATGTTTTGATTGGTATGGGGCTGATTCTAAACTATACCCCGATTATTCTAAGCTTGGATTAACGATTGATACCATTAAGATCTTTTGTGATGGATATATTGAATGGCTTGAAAATGAAAATAATCCTAAAGAGCTAGGTGAGTTTCAAGGAGACACAACTGACAAAGAACGTGTAGGTGCTATTATAAGTATGGAATATGGTTTGGGAGAGAATAAACTTAAAGAATTAAAAGATGAAACAAATGAAGAAATTGAAAAAGTTACAGCACTAGCTAAACAAATGAAAGAATTTCTAAGCAAAAAAAAATAAATGTATCTTTATTTTATTTTGGCATCTCTTGTGCAGTATAAATTTTAACCTTTGGAATTTCTTAAATTTCTTTTGATATTCGTCCATTAGTTTTATAGGAAGTTTCAAAGGTTTATTTTATAATAATGATTAGAGTAAATTTAATAATTTGCTTGAATAAATACATCTAAAATTTAATATAAATTAATGGATATCAATTATTTGACAGTTACTGGTGGACCGCTAAAAGTTGGACCTTTTAGTCATGCTGTTCGTGCTGGAGATTTTCTATTTATTACTGGGCAAATGCCAACCTTAAAAAATGATAATTCAAAGTTAGTTTCAGATAGAATTGAAGATCAGACACATCAAGTTATGAAAAATCTTATTGACGTTTTAAAAGGATGTGGATCTTCATTAGATAAAGTTATATTTGCAAGAGTGTATTTAGTAAATTTTCAAGACTTTGATAAAATGAACAAAGTTTATTCATCCTACTTTAGTAAAGATAAGTTACCAGCCAGAACATGTATTGGAGTAACAGGTTTAGCAGTTGGAGCTTCAGTAGAAATAGACTTTATAGCGGGAATATAATTTTTATTTGACGGTAATAATTGTTATTAAAACTATACTCTTTTATT
>FUFK010037479.1_pt1 | contig 21275 bp, 20 predicted proteins | sample 1021851 | NCBI WGS metagenome assembly FUFK01 (sample SAMEA51879418, study PRJEB19060) | metagenome
ATAAAGCTGAACTGCATTTCTCACTTCATCAGTGTTGAGGGTTGCTTTTTTTCCCTCAAAGAAATTAGCATTTTGCTGCCACGTTAGACCATAGATAGCTCTTGTTTGTCCACTTGCTAAATAATCAGCTCCGACAGCTTTACATGCATTTGCATGCTCTAACATTTCTGCAGGACTAGAAGGATAAATTGGTTTTCCATCTTTGACTAAGCCAGCTTTTGCCATAAGATCCANATTGGTATGGAACAATCCAGCATGAATATCAAGTGGTAAACCCCACATACCGCCATCATATGTTAAAGCATCCATCATCATTGGAACTATATCACTAGAGTCCATTCCATATTTCTCTAATTCACCACTTAAATCAGCTATAGCGCCAATTGATGAGAATTGAGGAATACGGTGTCTGTGCATGATATGGATATCAGGCGCACTATTGTCTGCATATCTTGTTTGAAGAATATTGTATGTTTGTCCCCAATCAAGAACTTCAGTANTAACATTAATATCAGGATTTTGTTCATTAAAAGCATTAATTATTGATTGAATAATACATGCCTCCCCTGATGTTGCCTTAGTATCACTTCCTGCATCTTCACAATCACCAAAGAATCTTGCAATCGTAATATCTACAGCCGATGCACTGAAACTTAAAAGGGATAGGAATGATGCAAAAAATAGTAATTTAATTTTTTTCATTTTTCCTCCATATTTACTAAACATTTAGTATTTGTTTAGTTAATTTGCATTGAATTTAAAAATATTTCAAGTAAATTATTAATATTTACCAACAAATTTTGATACAAAATGAAAAAGAAAATCACATTAAGAGAAATAGCAAAACTTGCTAAAGTTAGTCCTGCAACAGCTTCAATAGTGCTTAATGATAAAAAAAACCAAGGAATTTCTGAAAAAACATGGAAAAATGTCAAAAAGATTGGAAAAAAATATAACTACAGTGGAAATAATAAAATTCGTAGACTTAATAAAAGANNANNTATTTTTTTTATGGAGGAATTTTCTTACAACGAAAATGTTGCCAGTAAATTATTAGATGGTTTTAATGATTATGATTTAAAATCACATCAATTTGTTTTTTTGTTCAATAAATTACTCGATAACAAAAAAAATATTTTTAAGGCAATAGAAGAATTTAAGCCTGACGGTATAATTATTGCGAACAGTTACACAAAAAAAATAGAAATAAATTTAAATAATCTAAAATTAAGTAAAATATTATTAAATTGTTATAGTAATAATTTTAACGGCTTAACAATATTACCAGATGATTACAACGGGGCAAAAAAGGCCNTAAATTATCTTTTTCAAAATAACTTAAAGAAAATTCCGATAATATTATCAAGTGATACTTGGATGAAAGGTTATAGAGATNGATTATCAGGTTGGAGAGATGCGCATATAGAAAACAACATCAATTATAATGACAGCTTCATTGTTCAACCGAAAAGTAATGAAGAAAATGCAGGCTATATTGAAGCAAAAAAATTATTAAAAAAAAATAAAAAAATAGATGCTATCTTTTGTACATCTGATGAAATTGCTATGGGCTCATATCAAGCAATAAAAGAAGCAGGATTGAAAATACCAAATGATATTTCAATTATTGGCTTTGATAATTCAAGAATAAGTGAGCTTGTTAAACCTAAGCTTACAANNGTTCAATTACCATATTCTGAAATGACACAAAAAGCCATTAAACACATAATTGATCCACAAAAATTTAATGATCACTTTAATATTTTAGTTGAGTCTCCGTTAATTAAACGTGAATCTGTAAAAGGAAAATAATGAAAATTAAAAACGACAATTTTTATGCATATTTATTAATATTACCTTTTATAGTCTTCTTTTTATCTTTTCTAATCTATCCATTTGGTAAATTATTTTATATGAGTTTTTTTNATTGGAATTTGATGGCTGTAGCTATCAATCCAGATAACAAANAATTTATTGGATTTGAAAATTATATNTATTTATTAGCTGGNGAAGGTGTTTATTATGATTTTACNGTTTTTTTAACTCCAATAAAAATTTGTCTGCTTTTATTGATAATTGCTACTATTTATATTTTTCATAAAAACGAAATATTAAAGCATAATGTTGGTTTAAAGTTTTTCTTTATATTTGCTCTAATTGTTTATTTTATGAATGGAATTAAACCAACAGAAGATGCGTATTGGGAAGACGATCTATTTTGGAAAACAGTAAGAAATACAATTATTTTAGCTTTTTACTCTGCCTATGGTGTTACCTTCATTGCTGTCATTTTAGCCATTGCAACAAATAAAAAGGGTGTAACATTTACCATTATTAGAACGATGTTCTGGGCAACTGGTGGTGTTGGAGTTGTNGGNTTATCATTNGTATTCNNNCAACTTTTTGNTNNATATGNAAGTTTANTNAATAATGCNNTAGAGGCNTTTGGNTATGATNCNTATCCNTTTACACAAAAAACAATTGNAGGTAGATTTGTTATCATTTTTGCAACTGTTTGGTGGACAATTGGTTTGCCAATAATTTTATTTATTGCCGCCCTTCAACAAATTCCTGATGAAAGATACGAAGCGGCAAGAATAGATGGCGCATCAAACAGTCAAATGTTTTGGTATATAACTTTACCAGGGGTAAGTAGAATTTTCCTTCTCGTGTCAGTTTTACAAATTATTGCTCATTTACAAATATTTGCTCAGTCACAACTTTTAACAGGAGGTGGGCCAAATAATAATTCAAGAACTTTAGTTCAATTAATTTACGAATATTCTTTTAGAGATATGAGAATGGGCTCAGGTGCTGCAGTTTCAGTAGTACTATTTTTAATCATAGGTTTTTNTACCTTTTTACAATTTAGGTTATTTAAAGAAAATGAGTAAAAGATTAACTCTNAATTTTTTTGTAATTTTAATAGCATGCTTGATATGGTTTACCCCAGTTGTATGGGTAATCTCTCTATCTTTTCAACCAAATGAATTATTACAAAAAACAACTACAAATTTCTTATTTGGATTTTTTCCTATTCCTTTTACTGTCGAAAATTATATTAAAATGTGGAGTTCAAGTTTTGATGTATGGGTTACGAACAGTTTAATAGTTGCGTTATGTGCAACGTTTTTTACTACTGTATTTTGCTCAATGGCAGGATACGCATTTGCAAGAATTGATTTTTTTGGTCGTAAATTTATATATCCACTTGTTCTTGNTGGATTAATGATACCAGGTGAATTATTATTCATCCCTCTCTTTACGCAGTTTAGTTCTTTAGGACTAAATAACACACATACGGGTTTATTTCTTCCAAAGCTTGGAATACCATTTGGTGTTTTTATTATGACACAATATTTTAAGGGTGTTCCAAAAGAAGTAGANGAAGCTTCTGTTATTGATGGAGCTAATCGTTTGCAAATTTTTATTAGAATTATGCTGCCATTAGCACTACCTGCGATTTTTACAGTAGCTATAGTGAATTTTGGTGGAGCATGGAATGATTATGTATGGCCTCTTGTATCTGCCTCAGAACAGCANATGAGAACACTTCAGGTTGGTATGTCTCTTCAGTTAGGAAATAGATTGAGTATGTATATGGGCACATCCTTAGCAGGAATTATTATTTCTACTGTTCCAACTATTTTTCTTTTAGTATACTTTCAAAAATATCTACTGAGAGGTTTTGCAATAGGAACAAAATAAATTTGTTTTAATTAATTTTTGTTTTAATAAAATTTATACTTCTGTTAACAATATTATAAATATCCTTAGTTTTTATTAATTCTTCAGAAAATGGCTCGAAAGAAAATTGTCCTTTATAATTATTATTTAACAGTGTTTTAATTTGAGAAATATTTTCAATAATATCTTTGTCATCAACTGTTGATCTATGGCTATCTTTTAAATCAATGTCTTTGTATAAGTTTGATACTCCAGAAAAATGAACCAATCCTGTTAGTGAAGGAAAAAAATCACTCTCATTTGCTAGAAAATGATGAAAAGTGTCATGAACTAATTTTAATCTATCAGTTTGTAAATCGTTAATTATATTTGAAACAATAGATTTAATTCGCAAAGAGGATTGATTAAATCCAAGAGGCTCAACTAATCCAATTCTATTATAATCTTTAAGAATACTATTAATATTAATTAAGGCATAATTTAATAATTTTAATTTCTCATTTTCAGATTTAATTGATCCATCATTTAAAGGAACTAAAACGATAGAATTAATATTAGCCTTCTCGGCATATTTACATAATGAAATTAATTCATCTTCTCTTTCTTTATTCCAGATATTGAATTTTTGAAGAGCGTTTATTGATAAAATATTTATTTGATTATCATTACAAATATTTTTAATTTTTATTGGTTCATTTTGAGCAATTAAATTTGTTTTTATGTCATTTCGAATTTCTATAAAATTAATATTTAATTTTTTTGTAAACAATATGAATTCTTCAAATGAAATATCTGGACATAATATTTGATTTAATGAAAAAATATTAGAATTCATAAAATAATTTATTTTATTTTTAAGAGAATAAATAAATATGATAATTTAGGTATTTTAGCCATTAAATTTTCATTTTGAAAAGTTGCTATATTAGTTTTTTTTGGAACAATTTCGTTTGGTTTGTTAATAGTGTTTGATGCATATATATTTGTATGATTAATTATTTGCTGATCAATTATTTTAATAATTGGTAAGTTATTTATATCAAAATCTAAATCTACACTTTCTTCTTCTGATCTATTAATAATAAAAAAAGATAATGTTTTTTCTTCTTCATTTATNACNGCAGATGCATCTANATAGTTAACATCATCAGCTATATCGCTTGAATACTTAGGTGAATTAATTTTAAGTTGAAGCGACTCCCCTCTTCCATATAAAGATGCAAAATAAAGTGGATAATATACTGATTGCCTCCAACTAATTCCATTTTTTACTGTAGAAATTGCAGGAATAACATTAACAAGTTGTGCCATACAGGCAATTTTAACGATATGTGAGTTATTTATAAAAGTATTGATCACAGTTCCAACAAGTAAACAGTCTAACAAATTATATTCTTCTTCTAAAATTGGGTATGCTTTGGGCCAATCTTTAATATCTGAATTTAAATGCGTATTCGTTTTTTNAATACTATGATACCAAGGCTGATATTCATCAAAGCTAATTTTAATATTTTTTTTTGATCTTTTTTTTGACTTTATAAAATTTATTGTGCTTTCAACATCAGATATGTATCTTTGAAGACCTATGCTATTAGTTAAATAATTAGTTGTATTATATTTACCAATTTCTATTTCATCAGCAGGCCTATGTTCTGAATTACTCCAATATTTATGCATAGAAATATAATCTACGGAGTCATAAGTTAAATCTAATACTTCTCTTTCCCATTCTGGAAATGTTTTCATTGTATCTGACGAACTTCCACAAACAACCAATTCAATATTTTTATCAAATAAACGCATAGCTTTTGCAGTTTCATTGGCAAGTCTTCCATACTCATAAGCTGTTTTATGACCAACCTGCCATTCACCATCCATTTCATTACCCAAGCACCACATTTTAATATTATGAGGATCTTTAAATCCATGTTTTATGCGTAAGTCACTCCAATAAGAGCCACTTGGATGGTTACAATATTCTATAATATTTCTTGCCGCATCAATACCTCTGGTCCCAAGGTTAATAGCATACATAGGCTCTGTGTTAACTTTTTTACACCATGTGATAAATTCATTTAAACCAAATTCGTTAGTCTCTTTACTTTTCCAAGCTAAGTCTAATCTTGTTGGCCTGTCTTCTTTTAAGCCAATGGAATCCTCCCAATTAAAAGCTGAAACAAAATTACCGCCAGGATATCTAACTGCAGGCATATTTAATTCAGAAACTAATTTCATTACGTCTTTTCTAAATCCATTTTCATCTGCCTCGGAATGATCAGGTTCGTAAATACCTTCATATATTGCTCTCCCAAGATGTTCTAGAAATGAACTATATATTCTTTTATCAATGTGACTAATTTTATAGTCTTTATGNATAATAATTTTAACTTTCATAAAAAATTTATATTAACAAGAATTAAAAAATCATAATTAAAAAAGATTTAATTACAATAATTATTAAAATATAAATTTGAATAGATATGAATAATTTACCTGAAATTGATAATTATTATAAAATAGAAAATGAAAAGATTGATTTTTTTTGGCAAAATGGCTTCGTAGTTTTAAAAAATGTTTTATCAAAAAGTGAAATTTCAGCATATAGACATGAAATAAAAAAAGTAGCAGAAGAAAGAAATAAAGATAAAGATAAAGAATTTGGTGGTGCTTTTTATCAAGCACTTAATATCCGCTATGATTCTAAAGGTGTTGAAAAATTTTGTTTATCAAAACGTTTGGGGAAAATTGCTGCTGATTTAATGAAGGTTAATGCAGTTCGAATATTTCATGAGCAAGCAATTTTTAAACATCCAGGAGATACAAAATCATATTGGCACCAAGACCAATTTTTTTGGCCCTTAGATACTAATTTACATATTGGAATGTGGATGCCTTTGATCGATTGTACAAAAGATATGGGTATAATGAGATTTGTAAAAAATTCTCATACAATGGGTGATTTAATGGGTATATCAATAAATAAAAAATCAGAAGATCATTATGATAAAATAATTGAAGAAAAAAATTTGGAAGTTGTTGAATTAGACTCAATAGATGCTGGTGATTGCACTTTTCATTTTGGATGGACTATTCACGGAGCTGGATTAAATAAATCAGACAAAATACGTGAAGCAATGGTTGTAACTTACTACGCAGATGGATCTCGTGTAGGTAAACTTGATACAAAAGATAGAAAGGGTGATGCTGAATTATTTCTTGGTGGAAAAAAAGCAGGAGAAATAGCAGATCATCCAATGAANAAAATTGTTTATCANCGCTAAATATTTANAACTTTTTTTAANTTAAAAGATTTAATTGATGCAAGTGCAAGTTCTAAAGCTCGTTTTCCAGCCTCAGCATGTATTGGTGGTTTTTTGCCTTTAATAAAATTATTAATTACTTCTTTATAATGCTCATCAAACGTTCGCAAAAACTCTCTTTCGTAATCATTAAAAAATCCTGCTTTCCACACTTCAGCGGTTTCACTATCTTTCTTATTAAATGTATATTTTTGTACCTGATCCTCTATTAAAATTCTTCCCTTTGACCCATTTATTTCTACATAATGAGAATTAGGATATTGATAAGATGTATCATATGATCCAAGCAAGCTTCCAATTGATTTGTTTTTGAAATTCATTGATACAACCATCGTACTAAAACCTTTTTTTGTTTTATCTGTCATAAATGAATGAACTGATTTTATTGGTCCATTTAAATATTCAAGCATATCAAATCCATGACATTGAGTTTCAATTAAGTTCCCGTTAGGATCTAAATTTTTTCCACCTCCTCCACCACCAAATCTCCATGTAATAAAATTAATTTCTCCTAACTGATTATTTTTAATTGCTTTAATCGCTTTTTTTACTGGAGTAGAATAATGCCAATTAAAATTAATTCCAAAAAAGAGATTTCTTTTTTTTGCTTCAGATAAAAGTTTATTTGCTTCACTCATTTTAAAAACNANAGGCTTCTCAACAAATAAAGGNGTATTAGATTTAATNACTTTCATTGTCATGTCGTAATGATGCTCATTTGGAAGACTTATATTTATTAAATCAGGTTTTTGATTTTTTATTAGTTCTTTGAAATCAATATAATATGGAACATCATAAATTTTGGCTCTGTTTTTAGTTCTTTCTTTATTTCTTCCTAAAATACCACAGAACTCCACTTGAGGACTTTGTGAAAGAATACGGCAATGTTGTAAAGACCAATTTCCAGTTCCAATAAGTGCAACTTTTATCTTTTTCATAAATTAATTATGAACAACAGCTATTTTACCTGCATCAGAATCAGGAGAGAAGAAATGCTCATATGATTTTTGAACATCTTCAATGTTATATTGATGTGTAATTATTTGAGATAAATATTCTTGGTTATTTTTAAGTAATTCATGATTTGCTTCCATCTCATTGTAAGAAAAATATTCACTACCAAGAATGCTTCTTTCAGGACCTCCCATATCTGGATATTGTTCAAATTCNAAACCTTCACCATTACCAACCATAACTAGCACACCTCTTTTAGCTAAAGCTTGAAGAGCATTTTTTCTGGCTATTGCTTTGCCTGTNGCATCAATAGCAACATCTGGATTTTTAATTCCGTGTTGTTCCATTCCCTCTTCTAAAGATTGTTTTGATAAGTCTATAGGTAAGCCACCCATCTTTTCCGCTAATGGCAATCTAGATGATTTAACATCATTAATGAGAACAGGTAAATCTTTTGCAAAAGTTAATTTACTCATCGCTAAAAGTCCAAGACCTATAGGCCCTGCTCCATTTATTAGTACAGATTGGATATCTTTATGAATTAGTTGAGCTCTTTTTGTAGCATGACCACCAGTACCCATTACATCTAAAAGCAATGTCGCATTGATTACATCTACACTTTCATCAACTGGAAAAAAAACATAATCATTTACAAGGTAATATTCACAAAAAGCACCATCAACGTTAAAACCATAATCACAGTTTTTATGTAAACATTGATTAGTTAAACCTAATTGGCAACTTCGACATTTATGGCAATAATCATACAAGTACACAGCACCTTTCATGCCAATATCAAATTTTGCATTTTTTCCTTTATCTACAATTACACCTGCCCCTTCATGTCCTGGAATACATTGAGGACTTCCATTATAAAATTGATTTCTGTCTGAGCCACACAATAAATTTGCTTTTGCTTGAATCAAAAGTTGATTATCACCTGGAGTTGGAATTTTTCTTTCTTCAAAATGCACTTTACCTTTTCCGGTAAAGATTGGAACATTCATAAATTCATTTTTCATATTTCAAGAAGATGAAATTATACTCTTAAAATAAAATTTTTGAAGCAAAATGAAAATAATCATGAAAGGTAAGTAAGAAATTACATATCCGGCATATGGATAAATTGATCTAAATCCAATTTTAGAAAGAGTGACATTTAACATTTGCATATCAGCAGAGTTCATAATGATAAATGCAAGTAAATAATCTGTCCAAGAAATATAAATAGCAAATATAATTAAAGTAATTAAACCAGGGATAGCTAATGGAAGCATAATTGAAAAAAGAATTTGTATTTCTGAACTATCATTTAAAATTGCTACTTCCCGTAGAGATTTTGGAATACTATTAAAAGAATTGAACATTAAAAAAAACCCAATTGGCAAAACATAAATAGTATAAATGATAATTAAACCTAAATAACTATCATTTAGATTAATTTTATAGAGCAGAATATATAAGGGAATAATTATTGAATAAACTGGAATTAAAAAAGGCAAAATTAATAAAATAAATATAAAATTTTTATAAGGTATTTTTAGTAATGAAATGGCATAACCTGCTAATACATTAATCATAAGTGATAATATAACAGTTCCACTTGTTACAACTAAACTATTAAAAAAAGATTGTTTGAAAGTATTTTTATTTGTTCTTATTTCTAAATCCCAAATAGAAAAAAAATTATTCAAAGTAAATGTACTTAAAAAATTATCAAACCTAATTTCAGTTGTAGTTTTAAGAGAAAGAATTAATATTATTAGAACAGGAAATAATATTAAAATAGATAAAACAGTATTAATCGTATAGTACCAAAACTTGTCCTTAAAAATAAAAGACATCGCTTTTATTCTTTAACGGCACTTCCTGTAATACCTCTAATAAAGTATCTTTGTAAAATTGAATAAATAATAATAATTGGTATAAAACTTATTATTGAACCTGCTGTTAAATTACCCCATTTCATTTCAAATTTAGCACCTCCAAGTGCTATTTTTGCGAGTGTAGTATTAAGCATAATATTTTCTGGACTATTTATATATATGAAAGCCAAGATGTAATCATTCCATGAAATATATAAGGCAAAAACCATTACTGTTAATAATCCTGGCACTGCCAGAGGTATCATTATTGTAGTCATAATTCTTAATTCTGAAGTTCCCTCCAACAAAGCAACCTCTCTCAATGATGAAGGAATACTACTAAATGCATTTCTCATCATAAAAACACCAATAGGTAACATACCTGTTGCATGTAAAAATATTAATCCAATATGAGTATCTGTTAAGCCAAGAGATTTAAGTAATTTATAGATTGGTATAATCAATGAAACTGCAGGAATTAATATCGGTAAAATTAATGCAATAAAAATTGCTTCCTTAAATGGTATCCTAAAAAAAGTTAAAGAATAACCAGCTAGTGTTGAAACGATTAAAGATAGAACAATAGTTCCTAATGTGACTATACTACTATTAAAAAAAGCTCTTTCAATACCTGCTGTTATGGTTGTACTTCCAGATATTTTTTTTTGCAGTTTAGTTCTCATTTCATCATCGAAGTTCCATGTTGTGTCATAGTACTCCCATGTCCAATTATGAGGATAGAAAGTTGGGTTACTTGTAATTAATTCATCAGGAACCTTAACAGAAGAAATAAAAGTCCAGTAAATAGGGAATAATATTATTACTACTAAAGCATAGTTTATAACATAATACCAATACCAATCAGATGAATACCTTTTCATGTTACTCTTTTACGGCACTTCCAGTCACTCCTCTAACAAAGTATTGTTGAAGAAAAATATAGAAAATTATAATTGGAACAAAACTTATTATTGCTCCAGCATTTAAAAGCCCCCAAAAAGTATCAAATTGTGATCCTGCGAATGTTAATTTCATTAGGAAAACATTTAACATTTCCATATCAATCGTATTTACAAAGAGAAAAGCTAAAATAAAATCATTCCATGAACCATAAAGAGCAAAAACCATGAGTGTTAAAAGACCTGGTATGGCTAATGGCAACATCACAGTAAACATAATTCGTAACTCACTAGAACCCTCTAACAAAGCTACCTCACGTAAAGATGTTGGTATACTCATAAAAGCATTTCTCATTAAAAAAACACCTAAAGTTAGCATGCCTGTGGAGTGAATTAAGATTAAGCCTAAATATGAGTTCATCAATCCAAGCTCTTTTACTAATTTATAAAGAGGAATTAAGAGTGATATTCCAGGTATTAAAATTGGCATAATTANAAGTAAAAAAATAAAATGTCTAAATGGAGTTCTTAAAATAGTAAGAGCATATGCGGCTAAAGTAGAAATAACTGCTGAAACTAGTACAGTTCCAATTGAAACAATTGCACTATTTGTAAATGCAGATCTTACATTTCCTCTAGAGCTAGTAGGCTCTAAGTTCCAAATTCTTTCATAACTNTCAAATGTTGGATTTATAGGAAAGAGTGTTGGAGTATTTGTTATTAATTCATCAGGTGGTTTTATAGATGAAACAAAAGCCCAATAAATAGGAAATGAAACAAGAATAATCAAAGTGACATTTATAAGATAATATAAATACCAATCTGTTTTATATTTTTGCATCAATTAAATTAATTAAAATTAATTTTCGTTAACCCATACTAACATTTCATTTTCGCCTCTGTTAGACCAACAATAATATGGAATAAACTTGAGTGATGTTTCCATCATATCAGGTTTATCTTGAATATATAAATTATCAGTATCTTTAAATTTAAAACCTTTAGTTGTTAAAGAAATAATATCTTCAGAATGTATTTTTTCATTTTTTTCATCAAGATTATTATTTGTATTTAAAACTAATTTATTTAAATAATTACCATTATCATGTTCTTCTAAGCAATAAAGAACAGGACCTCTAAATAAACATGCTCTTCCTACATTGTATCTAACATTTGGATTGGTGCGAACATATCTTGGCGAAAAATCAAAATGTAATTCAACAACATCATTTTTTTGCCAATTTTTATTTATTTTTGCATACCCATTAACAACTTCATAATCGACTTTAGATCCATTAAGATTAATTTGCATATTCTTATCCCATGATGGAATTCTAAAATAAATTGTTGTTTCCTTATTAGCTGAGTCAATTATTTCAATTTTTGAATATCCTTTATGAGGAAAATCACTGGTTTGATTTAATTTTATACCCTGAGGCTTATTCATAAAATTAGTTTCTGATGAAATATACTGATCAACTACTAATGAATCTTCAAATTCATTGTAAATGTACATATCCATACTTGCAAATAGACGCGTGATATTTGGAGGACAACAAGAACACTTATGATATTCATCTCTTACCCCATGTCTTCTTTGTTGCGAATGTAAATAACCAGGATTACATTCTAAATAATTATCATAGAAAAATCCTTTTCCATCAAGTGAAGTGCTAGCTAGTAATAAATTGTACAAACTATTTTCAACAATATCGCCATACTCACTATTTAATTCTATCTTCGACATTCTATTAGCAAAATAAATTAGAGCTATTGTTGCACATGTCTCAGCATAAGCCATGTCATTAGGTAAATCATAATCAAAAGTAAATCTCTCACCTATATGAGCACTTCCAACACCACTGTGTACATACATTCTTTTATCAACAATATTTCTCCATAGAGTTTTACAAGCTTTTAACATTTTCTCATCATTATTTAATCTTGCTAAGTCCGCCATAGCAGTAAACATGTACAGAGCTCTTACAGAATGTCCTTCAGCTGTCTTTTGATCAACTGGCCTCTCATGAGCCTGCCAATAATGCAAATCTCTAAATGTTTTACCCATAAAATCTTGATCGAAAGCTGCAAAATCTCTCATTGCTGATGGCAATAATGAAAAATCAATTTCACCTTCTTTTTCCATTAATTTCTTTTTTTCTTTTACATAATAATGATCTTCGGGTTTTTCGTGGGTTCCACGTTCGTCTATAAAGTAAGTTGCAAGATCAAGAAATTTTTTATTATTTGTATGCTCATAAGCTTTTACAAGTGCTAATTCAATTTCTTGATGACCAGGATAGCCTCTCATCTTTCCTTCTTCTTTTCCAAATTTAGAAATAATATGATCAACATATTTTTCCATAGCATCGAAAAATTTTGAATTCCCAGTCGCTTTATGATGTTCAACAGCAGATTCCAGTAAGTGTCCAGCACAATATAATTCATGTCTATCTCTTAANTTCGTAAATTTATTATCCGGTTCATGTNNTGANAAAAAATAATTTAAATAACCATCTTCCTCTTGGTTAGCGATAATTTTATCAATAATTGAATCACATATTTGTTCTAATTTTTCATCCTTTTCTTGCTGCATTGAAAAGAAGGCACCTTCCATTAATTTTGCAAGATCTGATTCCCAAAAAATATGTGGTCTTTCTTTCACAGGATCATTGTCACCAGTCAAAGCTCTAATTCTTCCAGTATCTTCAAATGATTTTAAAACTGTATATAGAGAAACACTTTTGTTTAATTCTTTTCTCTCTTTCCAAAAACCATTGTTTATTTTTGTATCTGTAATGTTCATATTCTCAATCTCTCCTCACTATTAATATCAAAAAAATAACAATCTTCTTTATTGAAGTTTAATTTTAAAACGGAATCAATATTATACTGTGTATTTTTGTCTGTTTTAACAATTAGATTTTGATTATTTGATTTAAATGTAACAAGATTTGCCTCTCCAGTTAATTCAACAGAATAAACCTTGGCAGAACCATTGTTTGTATCACTATCATTTACTATTTGAATTTTATCTGGTCTGACGCCAAGAGTAATATCACCTTCATAATCGATGTCAAAAGATGTCGTAAGACTATCAGAAATAAATTTTTTGTTTTCTACACGACCATCAATCAAATTCATTGCAGGTGAGCCAATAAATCCAGCAACAAATTTAGAAGAAGGATCATCAAATATNACCTGTGGTTTATCAAACTGCAAAAGTTTACCGTNGTTCATAACAGCAATTCTATTTGCAAGTGTCATCGCTTCTACTTGATCGTGAGTTACATATATTGTNGTTACACCAAGTCGNTGATGTAGATTTTTTAATTCTGCTCTAGTTGTAACTCTTAATATAGCATCAAGATTTGAAAGAGGTTCATCCATTAAAAAAACACGTGGTTGACGAACTATTGCTCTTGCTAAAGCAACACGTTGCCTTTGACCACCTGATAGTTCGGCTGGTTTACGGTGTAATAAATCTTGCAATTCAACAAGTGAAGAAACTTCTTTAATAAGTTTATCATGTTCTGAATTAGGAATTTTTTTCATTTTTAGAGGATAAGCAATATTATTTCTAACAGTCATGTGGGGGAAAAGACTATAATTTTGAAATACCATTGATACNTCTCTTTTTCTTGGNTCAACATCATTTACAANTTCNTCACCAATTTTTATCTCNCCATCAGTTATATCTTCTAATCCAGCAACAAGACGCATNGTNGTTGTTTTACCACATCCTGAGGGNCCTAAAAGTACAACGAATTCACCTTCNTTAATATGGAGATTNACTTGATCGACAGCAGTAACATCTCCCCATTTTTTTGTTACATTTTTTAAATCTACAGAATACATATAATCCCCCTATTCTTTTACTGCNCTNCCTGTAACTCCTCTAACAAAATATTGCTGAAGAAAAGTATAAAAAATTATTATTGGAAGAAAACTAACAATTGAGCCTGCTGTTAGACTTCCCCATTTCATTTCAAATTGAGATCCACCTAATGCAATTTTCATTAATGAAATATTTAACATTGTATTTTCTGGTGAATTTATAAATATAAAAGCATAAATGTAATCATTCCACGAAACATACATCGCAAAAACCATAACTGTTAACAGACCAGGAATTGCTAATGGTAGCATAACAGAAGTAATAATTTTTAATTCACTTGAGCCTTCAAGCATTGCTACTTCTCGTAATGAGGAAGGAATACTATTAAANGCATTTCTCATCATAAAGATTCCTAAAGGCAACATTCCACAAGTATGAATTAAGATTAAACCTAAATGTGTATTAGTAAGTCCAAGGTCTTTTAATAATTTATAGAGAGGAATTATTAAAGAAATACCTGGAATTAAAATTGGTAATATTACTAATAAGAAAAAAAAATTTTTTAAAGGAGTGTTTAAAACAGTAAGTGCATATCCACCTAAGGTACAAACAATAATAGTTAATATAATTGTTCCAGCTGAAACTATTGCACTATTCATAAAAGGTCTTTTTACTCCTTCACCATCAAGTCGAAATTTGCTCTCAATTTCAACACCAGATGATTCTGAATCTTCTGACTCAGTATCTTGAAGTCTTTTAAGTCTATCAAAATTCCAAATTTGATCATAATACTGCAAAGTTAAATCATGAGGATAAAAAGTAGGCTCACTAGTAATTAGCTCACTAGGTTTTTTAAATGAAGAAATAAGTGTCCAATAAATTGGAAAAATAATTATTATAACTAAAGTATAATTAATTGCATAATACCAGTACCAATCCGATGAGTAACGTCTCACTTAGTAATTCTTTCTAAATAAACGTAATTGAATTACAGTAAGTACAAAAAGTATTATCATTATAATTACACCAAGAGATGCTGCTGGACCTAATTTGAAATAATCAAATCCCATATCAACAGTATGCATAACGAGTGTTTTAGTAGAGTTTGAAGGACCACCTCTTGTCATGATTACAAATTGTTCATATGCTTGAATTGAACCTGCTATAGATAAAATTAAAGCAAGGGCAATTGAAGGTCGTAAAAGAGGAAGTGTTACATTCCAAATTGTTTGCCATCGTGAAGCTCCCATCAATTTAGATGCTTCATAATAATCATCTCNTATAGCTTGNAATCCAGCTATCAAAATAATCATTTGGATACCNGAAAACTTCCATGTAACCATAGCATTNACNGCCCACATTGAAGATGTTCCTGTTTTCCANACATTAAGATTTTTATTTTCTCCGCCAAAACCAAAAAATTCTAATGCATAAANAATAACNCCATACATTTCACTGTAGAGCCATAACCAGACATAACTAGCTGTAGCAAAAGACATAACTACAGGTAAAAAATAGATACTTCTAAAAAAAGTTGTTCCCCAAGCTTTTGCGTTACATAATAATGCTGTTCCAATAGCAACAACAAACAACATTGGCGTAACAGTTAAAGTATAAACAAAAGTAAATTTCAAAGATTCCCAGAAACGCTCATCCTGGAACATAAAAATATAGTTATCAAGACCTACCCACTTTGGTTTTCCAAAAAGTGGCCATTTGTGAAATGACATGTAAAAAGAATTTACAAGAGGATAAAGAAAAAANACTGCAAGTAAAATTAATGCAGGCGAAACCATTAAAAGACCAACGAGTTGTTCTTTTCGTAATCTACTCATAAGTTTCGCCTACAATGTTTTATCTATTAATGACCAGCATCAATGATTTTTTGCATGATTGCATTTTGTTCATCAAGAACTGTCTGCACATCTTCACCAGCAAAAATTCGTTGATTTGCTACTTGCCATGGATCCATTAACTCCTGATAAACAGTTGTATAAGGAACATCTCCAACAGTAGATGCATTTGCAAATACCATGTGATCATCAGTTAGGTATGGATTACCTTCAAATAGATCTGCTCGAATTGGTATACCACCGTTTTTAGTATACACTTCGATTTGACCAGCTTCAGATAATACATATTCAATATATTCAAGAGCTGCTTCTTTAGCACCAGTTGTAACTGGGATTGCAATTAAGTCGCCACCGATAAATGCTGAATTTCTTGAACCATCACTACCCATAAATGCTGTAAATCCAGCATCTACTTTTTCTGTGTGATCTTTAACAACATTAATCATGAAGTTACCCGTACCAATCATTGCAATATCACCTGCTAGNAAGCCATCTTGTTTATCTGGCCAATCCCAAACATCAACGTTTTCTGGCACACAACCAATGTTAATTAAATTTTGGTAATGCTTAAACCATTCAACTGTTTTTGGATGATTTAACTCAGCTGTTTTACCATCTTTACTTACCCATGAACCACCATTTGCCCAAGCAACTGGCATACCTGTAAAGATCATACCGCCATAACTTTTTGAAGGCCAAGCCATCATTAGTTGTCCTTTAGCAGCAAAGTCTTCACACATACTTGTCATCTCTGCCCAATCTTTTGGTGGGTTTGGCATAAGTTTTTTATTATAAACATAACCAGATACATCAGCAGCATTTGGTGCAGCAAAGTGTGTTCCATCATAAGTTCCTAAAGCAAGCATTGGACCATTTAATTGATCATAATATGGTTGTGACTTTAAAAAGTCAGTCATATCTTCTAATGCACCTATTGCAGCATAATAAGGAACGTTAATTAAGTCGATGTTTGCAACATCAACTCTTTCACCTGCAGCAAGTGCAGCTGTAAATTTAACCTGAAAGTCAGCATGACCAATAAGGTTGTTAATAGCAACGATATCTTTTCCTTCGTCAGCCATTTTTTTATTAAACCCTTCAACCATCCAGTCTGACCATCCACCTCTACTCCAAATGATTAATTCTTCTGCAGAAGTAGTTTTAGCGAATGGAAGAATAGTTAAAGAAATTAAAAATAATTTTACTAGTAATTTCATATTACCTCCCAATAATAAAAAAATTTTACAAAAATAATGATTGTAATTCAATAGTTTCTGAAAATTTTATTTATGATGTAATTATGAAATATTACTATTTTCTGGCATTTTTTTTGAGTCTTTTTCCTTATAAGTTATTAATAAAACGGAAGAAAACACTACAATACCGCCAATCCATGTCCAAAAATCAGGATATTCATTAAATGCAAAATAACCAAATGCAGATCCAAAAATTAATCCAGTAAACCAAACAGGTTGAGTAACAGAAAGATCTGCATACTTATAAGATAATGCTAAAGCCAGATGTAAAATTGTTCCAGAAATTGCAGCCACAAAAACGTATATAAATGAAGTTAGAGAAGGCATTTGCCAAAAATATATGGCAAGAGGTAATGCAAAAATAGTCATTAATGTATACTGATAAGTTACCATCGTGATAGGTGAATCATCTTTTGAAACAAACTTAGATAAAATAATTATAAACGACCAAAAAATTAGAGCAGTCAAAACCATAATTGTCCCAATATTAAAATCAACATATCCAGGTCTTATAATTATTAACATACCAATAAAACCAATTACTAATGTTAGAACACGAAACATATAAATTTTTTCTCTAAAAATTATGAAACTTAATAAAACTACAATTATAGGACTCAAAAAATTTANAGCTTTGAATTGCTCNAATGGAATATAAATTAATGCACCAAAACCCAGTATCATCATGGGTAAATTTAAAAGACCTCGAATTAAATAAAATTTAAAATTTTTTGTTTTATATGTGGTGAATTTATTTTTTATTAAATATGGGAAAATAATTACAAATCCAAAAAAAAATCTTAAAAAACCTATTGTGTACACATTTGAATCATATTGAGCTGCACGAATAAGTGCCTCCATTAAAACTGCAAAAAATGATCCGGACACAGTTAATAAGATTGCTCGAATATTATTATTCATTAAAAAATTAAAGTTTAACTGGTATTGATTGCTTTGCTATATCTTTTTTAAGATAGCTTTCTCTGTAAGTGATAATTAAAATTGATGAAAAAATAATTAAGCCTCCAATAATAGTCCATACATCAGGTATTTCATCAAAGATGATAAACCCAAAAAATGATGCTATTAATAGTCTCGAAAAATTCACAGGTTGTAATACTGATAGATCAGTTAGTTTATATGCAGTATTAATACAAAGATGAACAATCGTTCCTGCTATACCTGCAAAAATTAANTAAATTAATGTGACCGAAGATGGAGATTGCCAAAAATATAAAGCAATAGGAAAAGATAAAAAAGTAACCAGAGTATATTGATAAGATAAAATGGTAAAAGCACTATCAACTCTAGCAGCAAATTTAGTAATTATAACAACTACTGACCAAATTGAACATGAACATAAAACTAAATATGCGCCAATATTTATAGGAACAATACCTGGCCTTAAAATTACAAAAACTCCAATTAAACCGATTAACAAAGCTCCAATTCGTATTAAATAAATTTTTTCTTTTAAAAAAATTACGCTCAACACGACAACTATTATAGGAGTAATAAATGAAATAGCCTTAATTTGTTCTAAAGGTATGAATTGCAGTGCTGAAAAACCAAGTAACATCATAGGAATATTTAAAACACCTCTGGTTAAATGAATTTTAAGATTAGGTGTTTTGAAATTTTGAAATTTAGAATAAAAAATAAATGGAAGAATAAGAATAAAACCAAATAAAAATCTTAAAAAACCAGCAGTAAAAACATTAATATCTTGTAAAGAAAACTTTATAAGTACATTCATTGTTACTCCCGCTACAGAAGCAACCAAAGCTAAAATTATAGCTTTAACATTACTACTCATAATCTATACGAATGGAATATCGCAAATTTCTCCTGTATATTTTTTTGAATCAATAATTATATCAAATTTATCTTTAGATAAAAAATATGGTTTATTTATCATTGCAATGCCAATTACTTTATTAAATGTTGGTGAGTATACCGCAGATCTTACTTCACCAATTACAGAATTATTAATAGTTAAATTTATAGATGATCTTAAATTTATATTATCTATGTCTATCTTTACACCCATTAATTTTTTTTCTATTCCATTCTCTTTAATTTTAATTAGCTTATCTTTACCAAGAAACTCTATATTATTATCTAGATGAACAAACTTATCTAAACCACATTCTAGAGGATTATCATTTATATCCATATCATTGCCATAAGATAACAATGCACTTTCAATNCTTTCAATAAGATGGGGGCATCCTGGCTTTACATTAAACTCTTTACCTTCTTCAAATAACAAATCATATAACTCAAGTCCAGATTTGGCATCCTCTACATAAATTTCTACACCTCCCTGCTTTGACCAACCTGATCTAGCAATCAAGTGTTGAGAATTTTTAAAATTAAAATATTTAAAATTATAAAATTTTAAATCTAAAATATCTTTGCCAAAAATTTTTTCTAATAAATTAAATGCTTTGGGACCCTGTACGGCCATAATATTCACATCTGGTTCAGAAATAGAAACTTCTAATTTTTTTCCTATTGCAAGACCCTTAGCAAATAGCATTACATCTGAGTCAGCAATTGAAATCCACCATTTTTCATTATCAAATTTAAGAACAACAGGATCATTAATCATACCTCCATTTTCATCAATAATTGGGCAATAATAACATTTACCTTCTTTGGTCTTACTTAAATCTCTACATGTCATTAATTGAACTAATTGATACGCATCCTTGCCTTTGATCTCTATTTGTCTCTCTGCTGCTACATCCCATATCTGAACATGATTTTTTAAATGGTTATATGTTTCTTCTAGACTTCCCTCAAAACCAGCAGGAAGTAGCATATGATTATAGNTGGTATAAGAAGTAACACCCTGATTTTCAATTCGAGAAGAATAAATAGTACTTCTTAACCTTCTTGATTTAGCAACATATTGATTGGGCATTAAAAGCTCGTATAAATATTTGTATTAAGTTAGTCTACATATAATTAAATTAAATATATGTAACCGTTTTACACAAAATAATTATAGGCAAAGTAAAAAGATAAAACGACTAATACAATAGCTACCCAAATCGATAAGTTAGTAAAAAAGGTTTTAAAATTACTATTAGAGCTTAAGAAAGAAGGTAAGACCAATAATAGTACCCCAATCATATAAATAATTGGAACTAACTTATCCATTTATTAGTATTTTTCCTTATCAATTAATTCACTAACGAGTAAATTACCAAATCCTTTTATTGACGCTTGTTTATAAAACGACTTAGCCATTTTTGAGAGTTTATTAGCATTTGGNAAATCAGAAACAAGATCATTAATATAATTTAAATCTTTATATGTATTATCTACTGAAAAAACATATCCTTTATAATTACCTTTTATAGCTTTATCAGCAATTCTATCTAAAGCACCTGAATTTCCTGAACCTAATCTAGCAACATCACATAACAGCTTAATATCGATATTTAGTTTTTTTGCAGATTTAAAAAACTCTATGACACTAGTAGTTGTCATTAATGATAAAAAGTTAGACAATAATTTTGCAGAAGATGCTTTTGATACATCACCAAAATTAAAAACAGACTTACAAAAAGAATTAAGAAATTTTTTACATTT
>FUFK010043436.1_pt1 | contig 21269 bp, 16 predicted proteins | sample 1021851 | NCBI WGS metagenome assembly FUFK01 (sample SAMEA51879418, study PRJEB19060) | metagenome
TGCCCTTGTTCCTCGTGCGGCTCGATGCCGCGCGCGACCTGTCTTCGGCACGCATGCGCTGGGAAGTCGCCTCGGCCCCTTCGCCTGCGCCGCACTGGAACCAGCGGGCCCCCGGTACTCCCCGCTGGCGGGCGGAGCTGTTCCGCGCGCGCGCGCATGCGCCGGGCGAATGGGTGCTGGGCGAGGAGCAGGGCGGGCTGATGGCCCGCAAGCCGGACGAAGAAACCGGAGAGGCGGCGGCGAACTGGGCGGCCGGGTTGCGCTTGCGCCATCCGCTGCGCCGGGCGTGAGCCTGCGGGAGGCGGGATCATCGCGGTCCCGCCGCATCCTGTCGATCTGGCTGCCCGCACTGGCGATCGACCGCTGGCGCGTGATGGCGGACGAGCACAGCCGCGTGCTGGACAGGGGGCCGCTGGTGCTGATCGCCGATACCGCGCACGGCCCGCGGATCGAGGCGGTCAACCGTGCGGGNGCCGCTGCCGGCGCGCACAAGGGCATGATGCTCGCCGATGCGCGTACGCTCTGCCCCGAAATCGCCACCGCGCCNAGCGATCCNGCGGGCGATCTCGGCTTTCTCGAGACCCTGGCAATCTGGGCGCAGCGCTGGGGGCCGTGGTCCGCGCTCGACCCGCCCGANGGGCTGCTGGTCGATGTGACCGCGGTGGCGCATCTCTTCGGCGGCGAGAACCGGCTGCTTGCCGATGTGCAGCAGGCCTTTGCCCAGCGACAGCTGGCGGTTCGCACGGCGATTGCGCCAACCGCCGGGGCCGCCTGGGCGCTGGCGCATCATGGCCGCGACGGGGCTATCGTCGAGGGGGCCGAAGCGATCGAACGCGCCCTGTCCGATCTGCCCGTGGCCGCGCTGCGGCTCGACCAGGATGTGGTGACCGTGTTGCGCCGGCTGGGGCTCAAGCGGCTGGGCGAGATCGCGACCCTGGGGCGCGATGCGATCCAGCGCCGTTTCCGCAACCGCAAGTCGCCTGCCGCCAACCCGCTGGTCCGGCTCGACCAGCTGCTCGGCCGCGTGCCCGAACCGCTGCTGCCCGTGGTTCCGCAGCAGGTGCCGCTGGTCCAGCGGCGCTTGCTCGAACCGATCCGCCATCGCCAGTTGCTCGATACGGTGGTCACCGATCTTGCCGGGGACATGGCGCGCGAGCTCGAGGGGCGGGGGCAGGGTGCCCGGCGCCTCGAACTGGGGTTGTGGCGCGTCGATGGCGAAGTGGTGGTTCGCCGGCTGGAACTGGCGGCCGCGACACGCGATCCGGCGCATATCGTCCGGCTGTTCGCGGCGCGGCTCGACGATGTGGATGCCGGGTTCGGGATCGAGATGCTGCGCCTGCGGGCCAGCTGGGCGGAACCGCTGGCACTTGCCCAGGACGATATCGAGACCGCGGCGGAAACCCACGGCACGTCGCTGGCGGCCTGTATCGACCGGCTGACCGTCCGTCTCGGAGCGCAGGCGGTTACCCGCCCCGTGCCCTTTGCCAGCTATATTCCCGAGCGCGCGCAGCGCTGGCAGCCGCCGCTCGAACCCGAGGCATCCTCGCAAGGGCAGCTCGCTTTCCATGCGCGCCCGCTCAAGCTGCTCGACAGTCCCGAAAGCATTGCCGTGCTCTATGCGACGCCCGATGGCTATCCGCAGCGGTTTCGCTGGCGCGGGCAAGTGCACGAGGTGGCGCGGGTTGAAGGGCCCGAACGCATCGCGCCCGAATGGTGGCGCGAACGCGGCGGCGCGCGGTTGCGTGACTATTACCGGATCGAGGACGAAGCCGGCCGGCGGTACTGGATCTACCGCCTGGGCATCATCGGCGATGGCCGGGGCGGCCCTCCCGACTGGTACCTGCACGGTTTGTGTGCCTGAAACCGCCTCGATGCATCATTCGACATTGGCAGGGGGCTGTGTGGAACATATATAGAACGAATGGCTACCCAAACCGTCCTTCAGAAGCTCGAGATTCTCGCCGATGCGGCAAAATACGACGCTTCCTGCGCGTCCTCGGGCACGGCCAAACGCACCAGCATGGGCGGCAAGGGAATCGGTTCGACCGAGGGGATGGGCATCTGTCACGCCTACGCACCCGATGGCCGCTGTATCTCGCTGCTCAAGATCCTGCTGACCAATCACTGCGTGTTCGACTGCCATTACTGCGTCAACCGCAAGAGTTCGAACGTCGCGCGGGCGCGGTTCACGCCGCAGGAGGTGGTCGACCTCACGCTGTCCTTCTACCGGCGCAATTATATCGAGGGGCTGTTCCTGTCCTCGGGCATCGTGAAGAACTCGAACCACACGATGGAACAGCTAGTGGAAGTCGCCCGTATCCTGCGGGAAGAACACGATTTTCGCGGGTATATCCATCTCAAGACCATTCCCGAGGCCGATGCCGAGATCGTCCACCAGGCGGGGCTTTATGCCGACCGTGTATCGATCAATGTCGAACTGCCGACCGACAGCGGGCTCACCCGGCTCGCGCCTGACAAGGATGCGCGGCAGATCGAAGGCGCGATGGGCCGGGTCAAGAGCGACATAAGCGAACTGAAAGACGCCAGAAAGCGCTTCAAGCACGCACCGCGCTTCGCCCCCGCGGGCCAGTCGACGCAGATGATCGTCGGCGCCGATGCGGCGACCGATGCCGATATCGTCGGCAAGGCGAGCCGGCTGTATGACAATTTCCGCCTGCGCCGCGTCTATTACAGCGCCTTCTCGCCGATCCCCGATGCCAGCGCGGTGCTGCCGCTGAAACGCCCGCCGCTGATCCGCGAACACCGGCTCTACCAGTCCGACTGGCTGATGCGGTTCTATGGCTACAAGCCGGTCGAAGTGATGCAGGCGACCGAGGCCGACGGCAACCTGCCGCTCGACATCGATCCCAAGCTCGCCTGGGCGCTCAAATTCCGCGAACAGTTCCCGGTCGATGTCAACCGNGCCACCAAGGAACAATTGCTGCGCGTNCCCGGGCTGGGGGTGAANGCGGTGGGCAAGATCCTCGCCAGCCGCCGCCATCGCAATCTGCGGCTNGACGATGTGGCNCGGCTGACGCTGTCGGTGACCAAGGTGCGGCCCTTTATCTGCACCGTCGACTGGCGGCCCGTCATGCTGACCGACCGTGCCGACCTGCGCAGCCTGCTCGCGCCCAAGACCGAGCAGCTGGAGCTGTTCACCGCATGAATTTCCTGTTTCTCTTTCACCGTCATCCCCGCGAAGGCGGGGATCCAGACAACGGACGTGGCTTGTGCTGCAGACCTTGTCTGGCCCCCTGCCTGCGCAGGGGCGACGGCTTGGGGGTGCTGGTGTGAGCGCGCTCCCGCAGGCCCGGCTCGCNNGCNATNACGTGGTNCACCTGCCCGANCCGGACGATTTCGAGTTCTGGCGCGAGCAGGCCCGCACGCTGGTGCAATGCGANGTCCCGCCCGATCGTATCGCCTGGGTCGAGCCGGGCGGCAATGGCGACCTGTTCGCGGCCGCACCGGCTGCGGAAAGCGAACGGGGCATGCCCGTCCCGCCCGCCGATGCNNGGCTGGTGCGCGCGAGCAAGCGCTTCGTGACGCTGGCGCGCAATGCCATCCTCCATTCCGACCCCGAGCGGTTCGCGCTGCTCTATCGCCTGCTGTGGCGGTTGCAGGCGAACGGGCGGATCATGGAGGACAAGGCCGATCCCGATGTGCGCCGGGTGGAGGAGCTGGCCAAGAATGTCCGCCGCGACAGCCACAAGATGCATGCCTTCGTCCGCTTCCGGCTGGTGGAGAACGAAGACGGGGAAGGCGGCGAGCATTACGTCGCCTGGTTCGAACCCGATCACCATATCCTGCGCGCCAATGCGGGCTTCTTCATGCGGCGCTTTGCGAACATGCGCTGGTCGATCCTGACCCCGCGCGGTTCGCTGCACTGGGACGGGACGACCATGTCCGAAGGCCCGCCGGCCGAGCGGTCCGATGCGCCCGAAGGGGATCCGACGGAAGATCTGTGGCGTAGCTATTACGCCTCGATCTTCAATCCCGCGCGGCTGAAGATCGGCGCGATGCTCAAGGAAATGCCCAAGAAATACTGGAAGAACATGCCCGANGCNGCGCTNATCCCCGAACTGGTGGCGGGCGCGCAGAACCGCGAGGCGCAGATGGTCGACAAGGGCAAGTCGCTGTTCGCGGANGNGCTGGAGGACCGGCCCGATACGCTGGCGGCGATCGACAAGGCGATCCATGCCTGCCGCAAATGCCCGATCGGCCAGCTCGACAACCATGCGGTGATGGGCGAGGGGCCGGACGATGCCGCGCTCATGATCGTGGGCGAACAGCCGGGCGACCAGGAGGATTTGGCGGGACGCCCCTTCGTCGGGCCCGCCGGGCAATTGCTCGACGTGCATCTGGAAAAGGCCGGGATCGACCGGCGCGGCGCCTATGTCACCAATACGGTGAAGCATTTCAAATATGTCCAGCGCGGCAAGCGGCGGCTGCACCAGAACCCGGGCGCGAAGGAAATCGACACCTGCCGTTGGTGGATCGAAAGCGAACGCGCGATCGTGCAGCCGAAACTGGTGCTGGCCATGGGCGCCAGTGCGGCGCGCGGGATGCTGGGCAAGACGGTCAGCATCACGAAGGCACGCGGCCGCCCCATCCCGCTCGAGGATGGCAGCGAACTGTGGGTCACCGCGCATCCGTCCTACCTGCTGCGGCTCGATGGGCCCGCGCGGGAGGAACAGGCGCGCCTGTTCGATGCCGACCTTGCCGCGGTGCGTGCACGGCTCGCGGAACTAGCCGCGCCATGATGCCCTCAACTTCTCTCGTCACCCCCGTGAAGGCGGGGGTCCAGCCAAGCTTTCGCCCAGCGGCGCAGGTGGATGGATCCCTGCCTTCGCAGGAATGACGGCGAGACCTGCCCGTCATGCCCGAAAACGATCTCCAGATCCCCAAGCGGACGATCGAGCTCGATCCCGCGAGCATCGAGGCGCCGCCGCGTTCGCCCTTCGTCGAACTCGGACTCGTGTCCTGCTTCAGCTTCCTGCGCGGGGCGTCGGATGCGGTCGACCTGGTGCTGCAGGCGCGGGCGCTGGGTTACGATGCGATCGGGATTGCCGATGCCAATACGATGGCGGGCGTGGTGCGCATTCATACCGAGGCAAAAACGCTTAAACTGAAGCCGCTTATCGGTTGCAGGATAGAAACTGTCGAAGGTCTTGCCTTCTTGGCTTATCCGCGGAATCGCGCCGGTTATGGCCAATTGTGCCGCCTGGTCTCGGCCGGACGGATGCGCACGCTCGACGGGGAATGGCAGGCCAAGGGCGCCTGCGACATCAGCTTGGCGATGCTTGCCGGGAATACCGGGGATGTGCAGCTGATCCTGCTGCCCCCGCGCGATCTCGACCAGCGCTTTGCCGTGACGGTGCCGAGCAATGTCGTCCCCTTTTCGCCCGCCCCCCGGACAGAGGCATCCGAAGGCGGGCAAGCGGATCGGGTGCGGGTGGAAGGAACGCTGTCCGATATCCTGCCGCATATCGCGGCCCAGCTTCCCACCCTTCGCCACCTTGCCGCAAGCTTCCTCTATACCGACAGCGATATCGCGCGGATCGAACGGCTCGATGCGCTCGCCAAGGCGCATGGCCTTGGCATCCTCGCCACCAATGACGTGCATTACGCCACGCCCGACAGGCGCCCGTTGCAGGACGTGATGACCGCGATCCGCCACAAGACCACCGTGGCGGCGGCGGGGCATCTGCTGGAGAGCAATGGCGAACGCTATCTCAAGCCGCCCGCGACCATGATCAGGCTGTTCGATCGCTGGCCGCATGCGATTGCCGCCACGCGCGAAGTGGCCGATGCCTGCGATTTCAGTCTCGACGAACTGGCGTATGAATATCCCGAGGAAATATACCCCGACGGGCAGGCGCCGCAGCAATATCTCACCAGCGAAACGTGGAAAGGGGCCGCCTGGCGCTATCCCGGCGGCGTGCCGGAGACTGTGCGCGAAACGATCGAACGCGAACTGGCGCTGATCGGCAAGCTCGACCTGGCGCGATATTTCCTCACCATCAAGGATATCGTCGATTATGCGCGCGGGGTCGATCCACCGATCCTGTGCCAGGGGCGCGGCAGCGCGGCCAATTCGGCGGTCTGCTATTGTCTCGGCATCACCAGCGTCGATCCGGCCAAGCACGCGCTGCTGTTCGACCGCTTCATTTCGGAAGAACGCAAGGAGCCGCCCGATATCGACGTCGATTTCGAGCACGAGCGGCGCGAAGAGGTGATCCAGTACATCTATCGCAAATACGGCCGCCACCGCGCCGGCCTGTGCGCCACGGTGATCCATTACCGCCCGCGCATGGCGATCCGCGAAGTGGGCAAGGCGATGGGGCTGACCGAGGATGTCACCGCCGCGCTGGCCAAGACCGTATGGGGCGGATGGGGCCGCGAGATCAGCGAGAAACACGCTGCCGAGACGGGCATGGATGTGCGCGACCCGCACTTGCGCCGGGTTCTTAAATTGACCGAACAAATGATTGGTATGCCGCGGCATTTATCGCAGCATGTGGGCGGGTTCATCCTCACCGAAAGCGCGCTGACCGAAACCGTGCCGATCGGCAATGGGGCGATGCCCGAACGCAGTTTCGTCGAATGGGACAAGGACGATATCGAGGCGCTCGGCATCCTCAAGGTGGATGTCCTCGCGCTGGGCATGCTGACCTGTATCCGCAAATGCCTCGACCTGCTCGACGATCACTACAATCGCCCGCTCAGCCTTGCCAGCGTCCCGCGCGAAGACCCGGAAACCTATGCCATGCTGCGCAAGGGGGATTCGCTGGGCGTATTCCAGGTTGAGAGCCGTGCGCAGATGAACATGTTGCCGCGGCTACGCCCGCGCGAATTCTACGATCTCGTGATCCAGGTCGCCATCGTGCGCCCGGGGCCGATCCAGGGCGACATGGTGCATCCCTATCTCAAGCGCCGGCGCGGGGCCGAACAGGTCGTCATTCCCGCGCCTGCCCCCGAGCATGGCCCGCCCGACGAATTGTCGAGTATCCTCGAACGCACGCTGGGTGTGCCGATCTTCCAGGAACAGGCGATGAAGATCGCGCTCGACGCGGCGCAGTTTTCCTCCAAGGAAGCCAACCGCCTGCGCAAGGCGATGGCGACCTTCCGCAGCCGCGGCATGGTCGATGAATTGCAGGACATGATGGTCGAGCGCATGGTCGAACGCGGCTACGACCGCGAATTTGCGCAGCGCTGCTTCAACCAGATCCGCGGTTTCGGCGAATATGGTTTCCCCGAAAGCCACGCCGCCAGCTTTGCGCATCTGGTCTATGTCTCGAGCTGGCTCAAATGTCATTTCCCCGCCGCCTTCGGCTGCGCGCTGCTCAATTCGCAGCCGATGGGATTCTATGCCCCCGCGCAGATCGTGCGCGACGCGCGCGAGCATGGCGTCAGCGTGCTGCCCGCCGACGTCAATCTGTCGCAATGGGATTGCACGCTGGAGGACATTGGCGACGAGACACCCGCGAACGGCCGAGAACGGGGGCGGGGCCGGCAGGACAGGAATATCGCGCTACGTCTCGGCCTGCGGCAGGTCGACGGCCTGCCCGAGGCGGTGGCGGCGCGGCTGATCGCCGAGCGCGAGGCGGGCGGGGCCTATGCCGATGTTGCCGCGCTCAAGGACCGCGCGCGGATCGGGCCGGCGCATATCGAACGCCTGGCCAGCGGGGACTGCTTCGGTTCGATGCAGCTGTCGCGCAGACAGGCGCTGTGGGATGCGCGCAGCATCGTGGGCGGGGCGGACCTGCCACTGTTTGCCGCCGCCGCAGCGCGCGACGAGGGCGCCGAGACCGCGCGGACACAATTGCCCGCCACGCCGCTGAGCGAGGAAGTGGTGGCCGATTACCAGACCACGCGGCTCAGCCTGAAAGCGCACCCGATGTCCTTCCTGCGCGCCAGCCTGGCCGAACGCGGCTTCGTGCGAGCCTGCGATCTGCGCAGCCGCAAGTTCCGCAGCATGGTGCATGTCGCGGGCGTGGTGCTGATCCGCCAGCGACCGGGCAGCGCCAAGGGGGTCTGCTTCATCACGCTGGAAGACGAAACCGGCGTCATCAACCTCGTGGTCTGGCCGGATCTGAAGGAAAAACAACGCCGTGTGGTCATGGGTTCACGGCTGATGGAGGTGCGCGGCCGGGTCGAATATGACGACGAGGTGATCCATGTGATCGCGCATCACATGGAAGATGCGACGCACCAGCTCTACCGGCTCTCCGACGACATGCTCAATGCGCCGGTCGCTCGCGCGGACCATGTCACGACGCCGCTGCCCGCGAAGTTCAATCCGCGCGACAATCTCAGGGAAGGCGGGGACGATCCCTACCGGCCGGTCGAGCCGTGGGAGGAACCCCCGCCGGGCAATCGCGAATGCGGGTGGTTCGGCCCCAATTCGGGCGGGCATCCGCGTGATGCGCGGATCATTCCCCCGAGCCGCGACTTCCACTAGGCGCGCTGTATGATCGATGCCGGAAAGCTCGCCGCCTTTGCGCTGGTGACCGCGACCACCAGCCTGGTGCCAGGGCAATCGATGCTGTTCGTTATGGGGCAGGCAGTCTGGCGCGGTGCGCGCTCGGGCTGGGCGGCGCTGCTGGGCATGCAGATCGGCTACCTGGTGTGGTGGGTGCTGGTCGCATTGGGGCTCGGCACGCTCGCTGCGGCCTATCCGCTTGCCTTCCGCGTGCTGGCCTTTGCGGGGATCGGCTATCTCGCATGGCTCGGCATTACCGCGATCCGGCACTCCTTCCACGCGGGAGAGAAAGCACCGCCAACTGCCCGCGCGCCGTCGCGACATGCCTTTCGCGACGGCATCCTCATCGCCATCGGCAATCCCAAGTCGCTGATCTACATGCTCGCGATCATCCCGCCTTTCGTCGATGCCGCATCGCCGATCGGTCCGCAGATCATCCTTCTGGCTGTTCTCGCCCTCGCGATCGACGTACCGGTCGGGGCGCTGTACATCGGTGCCGGGCAACGGCTCGCCCGCATGATGGCGCGCGCTGCGACGCGGAGCTGGATCGATCGTGGCATTGGAACGGTTTTCCTCCTGATAGCGGCCCTCGTGCTGGCCGAATTATTGGGGACGGAGCTGTGACACGGATGATTTCGCGACGGTTCGGACGCTTTGCCGGTGATAGGCGGTTGGCGCTTCTGCTGATCGCGGCGGGACTTCTGCTGACCGGCCGTGTCTGGCTGGCCGAGCATCCCGAACACGATCCCTGGGCTCCGCTCGACCTGCGCGATCCGCCGGGCTGGGCGACCGAAACCAAGCTGCTCGCGCTGCGCGAGGACGCTCCGGCGTGCCGCGCCGTGCTCGAGCGCAGCGCTATCTCGCATGATGTGCTCGAACCCGCGGGCGAAGGCGCGTGTCGCCGCGAGGATCGCACGCGGCTCACCGACTATCCGCTCAGCCCGAACACGCCGCCGGTCACCTGCCCTACGTCGATCGCGCTGTTGCTATGGGAGCGCAATGTCCTGAAGCCCACTGCACACGACATATTCGGGTCGGAAATCGCGCGGATAGAGCATCTTGGCGCCTATTCCTGCCGCCGTCTCTATGGCCGTGACAGCGGCGCGTGGAGCGAACATGCCACCGCCAATGCGATCGATATCGCCGGCTTCGTGCTTGCCGACGGGACGCGGATCAGCGTGCTGCGCGATTGGTCCGGTGAGAGGGACAAAGCGCAATTCCTGCGTACCGTGCGCGATGGTGCGTGCAGCAGCTTCGCGACCGTCCTGTCACCCGACTACAATGCCGCGCATGCGGACCATTTCCATCTCGACATGAGCCCGCGCTGGCGCGGCGTCTGCCGCTAGGTCAGGCCTCGAGCGAATAGCCCGCGCTGCGCACCGTTCGCACCGGATCCTTCGCGCCTTCGATCTCGATCGCCTTGCGCAGGCGCCGGATATGGACATCGACCGTGCGCAGTTCGATCTCGCTTTCGGTACCCCAGACCCCGTCGAGCAACTGCCCGCGGCTGAACACGCGGCCCGGGCTTTCCATGAAGAACTTGAGCAGACGGTATTCGGTCGGGCCGAGCTGCAAGGTGCGCCCGCGGCGGGTGACCTTGTGCGCCACCGGGTCGAGCGTGATATCGCCGACCTCGATGCTTTCGCCGGCCAGCGCGGGGCGAATACGCCGCATGACCGCGGCCACGCGCGCGAGCAGTTCACGCGGGGAAAACGGCTTGGTGAGGTAATCGTCGGCGCCCGTATCGAGCCCGCGCACGCGGTCGTCCTCGGCCTCGCGTGCGGTGAGCATGATGATCGGGACATGCGCGGTCTGTTTGTCGCGCCGCAACCGGCGGCAAACCTCGATCCCGCTGGTGCCTTCGATCATCCAGTCGAGGATGACGAGGTCGGGCACATCCTCGGTCGCCAGCAACAGTGCCTCGTCGCCGTCTGGGGTCGTGCGAACCTGGTAGCCTTCGTTGGTGAAGCGGTATTCGAGCAGCTCAGAAAGAGCCGGGTCGTCTTCCACCAATAACAGTTTCGCAGCGTGCAAATGCTTGCCTTTCCGGGGAGTTTCAGTCTCGGTCGGCACAGCATTATGACCCCAGCGCTACAGTTTTATGTCAGCCATCCTCGTCGAGAGGATATGTCCCGGTAGCGGCGAAGTGAACCATTTCAGCCACATTCGTCGCGTGGTCGCCAATGCGCTCGAGGTTGCGGGCCACGAACAGCATCTGCGCCGCGCTCGAGATGGTCGAAGGGTTTTCGACCATATGGCTGACGAGGTTGCGGAAGATCGAATTGTAGAAGGCGTCGACCTTCTCGTCGGTAGCGATGACCTCGCGTGCCAGTTCGGCATCGCGCGCCGCATAGGCGGTCAGCACGTCGTGGACCATTTCTGCGGCTACGTCGGCCATCGCGGGGAGCAGGGTCAGCGGTTCGAACTGCTTGCGGTTGCCCCCGATCGCCTTGCTCGCCTTGGCGATGTTCTTCGAATAGTCCCCGATCCGTTCGACGACGCCGGCAATCTTGAGCGCCGCGATCACCTCGCGCAGATCGTCCGCCATCGGCGCACGCAGCGCGATGATCCGCACCGCGAGCTTGTCGATCTCGCTTTCGAGCGCGTCGATCTTCTTGTCCGCCTTGACGACGCGATCGGCAAGCTCGTCGTCGCCATTGACCAGCGCCTCGAGCGATTGCGCGATCGCCGCTTCGGAAAGACCACCCATCTCGGCAATCAGTCCGCGCAGGCGGGTGATGTCCTCGTCGAATGCCTTGACGGTATGTTCTTGCATCGAATTCATAGCCTTAACCGTAGCGGCCCGTGATGTAATCCTGGGTCCGCTGCTCATGCGGATTGGTGAATATATCGGACGTACGGCCATATTCGACCATCTTTCCGAGATGGAAAAAGGCAGTACGCTGACTGACGCGTGCAGCCTGCTGCATCGAGTGCGTCACGATGACGATAGCATAGCGACCGTTAAGTTCCGCAATCAGTTCCTCGATCTTGGCGGTTGCGATCGGATCGAGCGCGGAGCAAGGTTCGTCCATCAGGATGACTTCGGGGTCGACCGCAATGGCGCGTGCGATGCACAGCCGCTGCTGCTGACCGCCCGACAGCGCCGTGCCGCTGTCCTGCAGGCGTTCCTTGACCTCTTCCCACAGGCCAGCGCGCCGCAGCGATTTCTCGACGATCGCGTCGAGTTCGTCCTTGCCTTCGGCGAGGCCGTGGATCTTNGGGCCATAGGCGATGTTGTCGTANATCGACTTGGGGAAGGGGTTGGGNTTCTGGAACACCATGCCGACNCGCGCGCGCAGCTGGACGACATCCATGCCCGAGGCGTAGATGTCCTCGCCGTCGAGNTGGATGCTGCCCTCGACCCGCGCCGTGGGNATCGTGTCGTTCATGCGGTTCAGCGTCCGNAGGAACGTNGATTTGCCGCAGCCCGANGGACCGATGAACGCGGTCACATATTCGGTCGGGATATCGATCGANACCTCGTCGATCGCCTTCTTGTCGCCGTAGAATACGGAGACCGCCTCGGCTCTCATCTTGGCTTCGGTTTTCTCGAGGTTGTCGTGGACTACGGTCACCAGGTTTTCTCGAATTTGTTACGCAGGTAGATGGCGAGCCCGTTCATCACGAGCAGGAACAGCAATAGCACGATGATCGCCGCGCTGGTGCGTTCCACGAAGCCGCGGTCGATTTCATCGGACCACAGGAAAATCTGCATCGGCAGCACGGTTGCGGGCGATGTAAAGCCGTCGGGCGGCGTGGCCACGAAGGCGCGCATGCCGATCATCAGCAGCGGCGCGGTTTCGCCGAGCGCTCGGGCCATGCCGATGATAGTGCCGGTCAGAATGCCGGGCAGGGCGAGCGGGAGGACGTGGTGGAAGACCACCTGCACGGGCGAGGCGCCGATTGCGAGCGCGCCGTCGCGGATGCTCGGCGGCACTGCCTTGATCGCATTGCGACCGGCAATGACGATGACCGGCATGGTCATCAGCGCCAGCGTCATACCGCCGATCAGCGGGGCCGATCGCAAATTGGGGAACAGCGTGAGGAACACCGCGAGCCCGAGCAGGCCGAAGATGATCGACGGCACCGCGGCCAGATTGTTGATCGACAGTTCAATCAGATCGGTCCAGCGGTTCTTGGGGGCGTATTCTTCCAGATAAAGCGCTGCCAGCACCCCGATCGGGAAGGCGAGCAGCAGCGTCACCACCATCGTCAGAAGCGAGCCTTTGAGCGCACCCCAGATCCCGACCTGCTGGGGGTTGGTGGCATCGGACCGGCCCAGGAAGCCCGGGTCGAAATTCTTCGCCAGCCGGCCTTCTTCGTAAAGCCCCGCCGCCAGGGCCTGCATTTCGGGCGAGCCTTCGCCCTCGTAACCCGAGGCGAGGTTGGCCGAAGCGGGCAACCAGAAGCTTTCGCTGCGCTGGAGAACCGCCGGATCGGCGATGATCTCGGTAGCGACGTCGCGCCACGCCTGCGCGCCGAGCTCTTCAGCAGCCGCTTCGCCCAGTTCTTCCGCAGCGAAATACTGCACGACATCGCGCAGGCCCTGCGCCTCGAGCGATGCCAGCGCACCGGGTTGCTCCATCGCCGCAGGGTCGGCGGCGATACCGGCCTCGGTGAAATCGATCGGCACTTCCATTTCGACCCGCTGGAAACCGCCGATGCCGTTGAAGGTCATCGTTCCCAGCAGGAACACCAGGACCGCGACCGAGAAAACGATGGCGCCGAGACCGAGCGCGCGGAAGCGGCGCTCGGAAGCGTAGCGTTTCTTCAGCCGCGCTTCGAATTCGGGCGTGCGCGTGGGGGCGATGCGCTCACTCATATGCTTCGCGGTACCTCTTGACGACGCGCAGGGCGACGAAGTTCAATCCCAGCGTCACCATGAACAGGACGAAGCCGAGGGCGAACGCGCTGAGAGTGGCGGGATGGTCGAAACTGCCTTCGCCGGTCAGCATGGCGACAATCTGCACGGTGACGGTGGTCATCGATTCGAGCGGATTGGCCGACAGATTGGCGGCGGTCGAGGCGGCCATGACGACGATCATGGTTTCACCGATGGCGCGGCTGATCGCCAGCATGATCCCGGCAACGATACCGGGCAGCGCGGCGGGAATCATGACGCGCTTGATCGTTTCCGAGCGCGTGGCCCCCATCGCGAGGCTGCCGTCGCGCATGGCGCCGGGGACCGCGGCGATCGAATCGTCGGCCATCGAGGAGACGAAGGGAATGATCATCACGCCCATCACAAGGCCGGCGGCAAGTGCGCTTTCGCTCGACGGGTTCGATACGCCCATGCCGATGGCGAGATCGCGGATCGCCGGGGCGATCGTCAGCGCGGCGAAATAGCCGTAGACGACGGTCGGGACACCGGCGAGGATTTCGAGCGCGGGTTTGATCCAGCGCCGCAGCGCCGGGTCGGCATATTGCGTCAGGTAGATCGCGCTCATCAGACCGAGCGGGATGGCGACGATCATGGCGATGATCGCGCCGATGAACAGCGTGCCCCAGAACAGCGGTACGGCGCCGTAGCGGGTGCCATCGGGATTGTCGGGGTTGGCCATCGGGTCGGGGCCCCAATGCGTGCCGAACAGGAAGTCCAGCGGCGACACCATGCCGAAAAACCGGACCGTCTCGAACACCAGGCTGGCGAGGATGCCGATCGTCGTCAGGATGGCCACCAGCGAAGCGCCCAGCAGGATCGCCATGACGATGCGTTCGACCTTGCTGCGCGCGGCGAAGTCGGGCCGCAGCCGCAGGAAAGCGAAGGTGCCGGCCAGGAAGGCGACCAGCAGCGATACGATGATCCCGATCGTGTTGTAGTAGAACAGCGCTTCGCGATAGGGTTCGACGAGCGCTGCAGCCTGCGGATTGAAGACCGCAGAGGCCGCGCCCGTCGCCACCGCGCGCGCTTCGTTGAGGATGGTCTGGCGCTGGAAGCCGAAGGCGGGCAGTTCGGCTGCCGCCGGGCTCGCCAGGACCTGCTGCGTCACCAGGCCGGGAGCGATGGCGCTCCACAGCGCGATGAACGCGACCATCGGCAGGATGATCCACAGCGCGACATACCACGCATGGTAAACCGGCAGGCTGGGCAGCCGCCGTTCGGCGCTGTCGCGCCGGAAAGCCCACGCGCGGGCACGGGCCGCCAGCCATCCGGCGAGCCCGAGCCCGAGGGCCAGGAAGAGCAGGATAGCTGGCGACATAAGTTGCTTTCAGACCTTACTTGAGCTGCGCGCCATCGAGCGTGGTGTATTCGGTGGCTGCTTTCAGGTTCGCCGCCATAACGTCCGCAGGCGATGCGACAAGACCGATCTTGGCGAGTTCACCATCCTTGTCCCACATTTTCGTCCACTGCAGCAGGTATTCCCGCAGGCCGGGGATCGCATCGAGGTGCGCCTTCTTGGCGTAGACGTAGAGCGGGCGCGCGCCGGGATAGGCGAAGCTCGCGATGTTCTCGTAAGTCGGGGCGACACCGTTCATCTCGAGGCCCTGCACCTTGTCGGCATTCTCTTCGAGATAGCTGTAGCCGAAAACGCCCACGGCGTTGGGATTGCCTTCGATCTTCTGGACGATGAGATTGTCCTGTTCGCCCTGGTCGACATAGGCGCCGTCCGAACGGACCTCGGTGCACAGCTGTGCGTGGCGATCCTTGTCGGTTTCCTTGAGCGCTTCCATTTCGGGATTGGTATCGCAGCCGACTTCCAGAACCAGTTCCTTGAGCGCGTCACGCGTGCCCGACGTGCTCGGCGGCCCGTAAACCAGGATGGGCTGGTCGGGGAGCGAGGGGTCGACATCGGACCAGGTCTGGTTGGTCTGCTCGCCGCCATAGGGCGAGGCCGCAATCGCTTCGTAGACCTGCTTGGGGGTCAGGCTCATCGTGATGCCGCCCTGCGCCGATGCGAAAGCGATCCCGTCGAGACCGACCTGGATTTCGATGATGTCGGTAACGCCATTGGCCTGGCAGTCGGCAAATTCGCTCGCCTTCATCTGGCGCGAGGCGTGCGTCATGTCGGGGGTGTCGGCGCCGAGACCGGCGCAGAACAGCTTCATCCCGCCGCCGGTGCCGGTCGATTCGATGATCGGCGAACGATAATCGGGCTGGTTGCGAACGAAGGCTTCGGAAACTGCCTTAGCAAACGGGAACACGGTCGACGAACCGACTGCACGGATCGAGTCGCGCGAGCCGCCATCGGCTCCGTTGCCGCCGCACGCGGTGAGCGCGAGCGCCGATACTGCGGCGAAGATGAAGGATTTGGTCTTGGTCATGGATAGCCCCTTAGATGTATAGCTAGCGGCGCAAAAGCGCCCCAATGTTACAGGGTTGCGACAATAGTTTGACCCGGCGCCCGGAGGCCCGGAATTGGCGGATCGTCCGCCGGTCAGAAATCGATTTGCGCGCGCACGCCGAAAGCGTCGACACCGTAGGAGGTATCGCCATTCGCGGCGGGCATGACCGCGTCTTCGTACTGCAAGCGGCCGTAATTGACCAACAGCGCGGTATAGTCGGTCGGTTTCCAGATCAGCGAGGCAAGATAGCCTGCCTGGCGGCCGCCGAGGATCCCGGCGTCGTTGAGGTCGAGATGGTCGTAGCGCAGCGTGAACTGGAGCGATCCAAACCCGCCTTCGCCAACCGGCCGCTGCGGCTTGGTGCGATCGAACTTGCCGCCCTTGTATCCACGCGAATCGTCGGTGAGGAATACCCCTGCCTCGGCATAGCCGCCGAAGAAGGTGGGGTCGCTCGCCAGCGCGGGCATGTCGACCGTCTGCCAATAGCCTTCGGCGGCGGCGTGGAAACGCCCGGCGATCGCTGCGGCCTCGAGCCCGAACCCGGTTTCGCTGCGGGCACCCATGCTGCCGGTGTTGATGAACCGCTGCGAGGTGAAGTGCACCAGCGGGCGCTGGCGATAGCGCACCTCGGCAGCAGGATCGTCGAGGTCGTTGTAATGGACCGATCCGCCGAAATGAAGCTGCGTGTCGCCAGCCTCCGGCATGAAGACGATCCGCGCATCCACGCCCCGGTTCTTGCTGTCCGTGTCCTCGATATTGTCGGTGAAGACCCCCGCCTGGATGAGGATATCGCCTCGACCGTAAGTGATCGACGCACCCAGACGGCGTTCGAAGCCGAACGCGTCGGTAAGGGCCGCGCGCTCGATAAAGGTCGTGTGCAGGCTGCTGGTCAGTTCCTCGAGCGACTGGAAGTTGTTGTGTTGCCCGACCGCGACTTCGAGCGGACCGTCCTCATAGCTCAGGATGGCGTCGGTGACGGAAACCTCGTTGCCTGCAAAATCGACCTCGAACTTGTAGCCGAACCCTCCGGGCATATCCCCCGAAGCGCCCAAGCGGGCGCGGCGCAGTTCGCTGCCGAAGCCATCGCTGGCCCCGGTCGACGAAGGGGCGCTGGTGAAACCCGTATCGACCATCAGACGGCCGCGGGGCTTGAAGCTCCAGCCATCGGACTTGGCGAGCACGGCGACCGGTGCGGCTGCTGTCGGCTCTGCCGGGGTGGTGGGAGCCGGCACCGCCGCTGCGGCGGCACGCGTTGCCTCCAGCTCGGTTTCGAGCTGGTCGATACGTGCGTTCATGGCCGCCAGTTGCATGCGCATGGCCGCCAGATCTTCGTCCGCATCCTGCGCGAGCAGGGGTGCGGGGGCAGCGCAGCCGAGCGCAATGATTGCCAGCGGGAAGCGGGTGCTACGGGGCATCGTTCAAATCACTTGATCAGAGGGTTACGGAACGACGACGCCACTATGACCGCGATGTTTCAGATATATGACATCGTGTAACAACCGGAACCGGCTGGCATGCCCCGGCCGCTACCAGCACAAGCCGCGTCAGTCGTCTTCGTCTTGCTTCTCCAGCGGCAGGGTTACTGTAACGCGCGTGCCTTCGCCCGGCGTGCTGTCGATATCCAGCCGGCCGCGGTGCCGTTCGACGATGTGCTTGACGATCGCCAGACCCAGTCCGGTGCCGCCCGATGCCCGGCTGCGGCCCGGATCGGTGCGGTAGAACCTGCGGGTGAGATGCGGAATATGCTCGGCCGCGATGCCTTCGCCGCGATCGGTCACGGTCAGCCTTAGCCGGTTGTCGCCCTTGGGATGGATGCGCACCGTCACCGTCTGGCCGGGCTCACCGTATTTGAACCCGTTGTCTACGAGGTTGCGGACCAGCTGTTCCAATTGCTGGCGATCGCCGCGGACCGGGAATTCGCCGGTCGCCTCGAAGTCGAGCAGTTCGAGCCGTTCGCCATTGGCCGCATCATGCGCCGCGCGTTCGGCAAGCTTGGCCAGGTCGAGCGTGGTGTCGGGCAGGTCGTGTTTCACGGCCTCGATTCGTGACAGCGACATCAGGTCGCTTACCAGGTCCTGCAAGCGTTTCGCCTCGCGCTGGATCGTGCCGAGGAACTTGTCCGCCATGCGCGGATCGAGATTATCGACATCCTCGCGCAGCGTTTCGACATAGCCGATGATCGAAGCCAGCGGCGTGCGCAGTTCGTGGCTTGCATTGGCGACGAAATCGGTATGGGCCCGCGCGATATCGGCTTCGGCGGTCTTGTTGACGAATTCGATGACGGCAAGTTCGCCGGGCAGCGTCTTGCGGTTGATCCGCCAGATATCGGTGCGCCGCGCCAGGCCGCGGACGACCGCACCGCCGTCGACGTCGCGACCGAGCAGGCGGATCGCTTCGGGCTGTCGCAGCGCCATGCGGACATCCTGCCCGACGATATGTCCNCCCAGCAACTGGCGCGCCGACAGATTGGCNATAATNGCCCGGTCGCGTTCGGTGATGACCACGGGTGTTTCGGAATGTTCGAACAGGTCGGCCATATTGTCGCGGGTGAAGGCAGGGCCTTGCGGCTTGGGGCGCGCTTCGTCCGGCCGCGCGGCCACCAGNTAGAGCGAGCCGATCCAGACCAGCAGGACGAGCGCGACATAGATCAGATCCACGCCAAGCGAGGCCAGGATGATGCAGGCCATCATCGCCAGCGCGAATCCGGGCCAGGGAAAGCTGGGCTTGGTCATGGCCATGCGGCCTAGCGGCGCATCCGCGGACGCGCCAGCCGCTTTTCAGCCCGGTGGAGAAGTGGTGACCCGTACGGGAATCGAACCCGTGTTTCAGCCGTGAAAGGGCCGCGTCCTAACCGCTAGACGAACGGGCCACACCCGCGTTGCGGGTCGGTGGCGTGGCGGGCCAATTAGGCGTGGGGCNGCGGGCCGTCAACCCTCCTTCGCACGCAAAAGTATCAATCGGCCCAGGCGGCATCTTCCANGTGCAGTTCCGCCTGCGGGCGGTTGCCCCAATCGTCGATCTTCACGCGGCCTGCCAGCCACAGGCGGCGGCCGCGCGATCCGTGCAGCAAGGCTTGTCCCATGTCGCTTTCGGCGGCGCGGAAGGCGATGCCCTTGAAGCTCTTGCCATCGTCGCCCGCGGCAATNAGGCGGACGTGATCGGTGCCCACGATATCGCATTTGACCAGCCGTACCGGGCCGACCGCCACCCGCGGCCCGGGCCAGCCGACCCCGTAGGGGCCGGCCTCTTCGAGCGAATTGACCAGCTCGGACGTCAGCCCGCCGGGCGCCACGGCAATATCGAGCGCCATATCGCGCGTGGCGGAGGCGCGGGCGACATGNCCCTCGAGCGTATGGTCGAGCCAGTCAGCCAGCCGGTCCACCTTGTCGGCGTCCACCGTGAGCCCGGCTGCCATGGCATGGCCGCCGCCCGCCACCAGCAGNCCTTCGCCGCGCGCACGGATGATGGCAGCGCCAAGGTCCACCCCGCTGATCGAGCGGCCCGATCCCTTNCCGGTATCGCCGTCGAGCGCGATGACCACNGCNGGCTTGCCGGTCTTTTCCTTGATTCGCCCGGCTACGATCCCGATCACTCCGGGGTGCCACCCTTCGCCNGCCACCAGATGCACCGCCCGGTTGTGCTGGNCAGCAATCTGCTGCTCGGCCGCTTCCTGCACTTCGGCCTCGATCGCGCGCCGCTCGTCGTTGAGCGCNGACAATTGCGCGGCGATGGTGCGNGCCTCTTCGGGATCGCGCGTGGTNAGCAACCGCACGCCGAGCGTCGATTCNCCCACGCGGCCNCCGGCGTTGATCCGNGGNCCCAGGGCNAAGCCGAGGTCCGAACAGGCGGGACTGCGCTTGAGCCGGCTGGCATCGATCAGGGCGGACATGCCGATGTTGTCGCGCCGCGCCATCACCTTCAGCCCCTGCGCTACGAAAGCGCGGTTGAGCCCGTGCAATGCAGCGACATCGGCTACCGTGCCCANCGCCACGACATCGAGCAGCGCAAGCAGATCGGGTTCCTTGCGNCCGGCAAAGAAGCCGCGCTGACGCAACGTGCGNACCAGTGCGATACCCAGCAGGAAGGCGACCCCGACTGCGGCGAGGTGGCCATGCGCGGCAGCGTCGTCCTCCTCGTCCAGCCGGTTGGGATTGACCAGCGCGACCGTCTTGGGAAGTTCGGCCGAGCACTTGTGGTGATCGACGACAATCACGTCGATCCCCGCGTCATGCGCCATGGCAAGCGCTTCGTGTGCCATAGCGCCGCAATCGACGGTGACGATCAGGCTCGAACCCGATTGGCCGAGCCGGACCAAGGCTTCGCCCGAGGGACCATAGCCTTCGAGCAGGCGATCCGGAATGTAATAGCCTGCTTCGACCCCGAGGTCGCGCAACAGCCGGATGAGCAGCGCGGAACTGGTCGCGCCATCGACGTCGTAATCGCCATAGATCGTGATCGTTTCGCCNGCGAGTACCGCCTGCGCGATGCGGTCNGCGGCCACGTCCATGTCGCGGAANAGCGANGGGTCGGGCAGGAAGTTNCGCAGGGTGGGCTGCCGGTGGCGTTCGATATCCTCTGCTGNAACNCCGCGCGACANCAGCAGCTGGCGAACGATATCGTCCCCCAGGGTCTGGGATCCGCCGAGTTCCATGTTCCCNCCGCGCCAGCGCCATGCGCGNCCNGTGAGGGAGGATGATACGCCGAATACATGTGAAAGGGCCTGCGATGCCATGCGCGGGCAATAGCCTGTGCTTGGGGGCAACGGAAGTTGCACCGATTGACAATCGACAGCCGCGCGCGATGCTTGGCCCATGTCCACCGGACCGCTTCTGATCATCTGGCACAGCCGCACCGGTACCAGCGAGCAATTGGCACAGGCTGCACACCAGGCAGCTGGCGCCGATAGCCGCCTGCTGCGCGCGGAAGAAGTCGAACCGGAGGATCTTTTGGCAGCGGNCGGATATCTGTTCTGCTGCCCCGAGAACCTCGCGAGCATGAGCGGCGAAATGAAGGAAATGTTCGACCGGTGCTACTATCCCGTCCTCGGAAAGATCGAGGGGCGACCCTACGCGACGGTGATCGCCGCGGGGTCGGACGGGGAGGGGGCCCAGCGGCAGATCGATCGCATCGCCACCGGTTGGCGGCTGAAACGCGTGACCGATCGGTGGATCGTCAACACCGAGGCACAGGAAGCAGAGGCCATTCTTGCTCCGAAGACCGTTGAGCCGGAAGGCCTGGGCCGCGCTCGGGATCTGGGTACGGCACTTGCCGAGGGCATCGCCCAGGGTATTTTCTAGGGATCGGGTCCGTTTCGGAGCCATGCCGCCGGATCGGTCTCGACGCAGCGGCTAATTGCGACCACAAGAGCCCGGCATGGCAGCAGGACGGACGGCACGGTGACGGTCGGAGCTTCGAAGACCGGTGCGGCGGGGGCCGGCGCGGCTGGGCTTGTGCTCATGTTCGAGCACGGCCGCCGTCCCGACCGCGCGGCGATAGTTGA
>FUFK010076000.1_pt1 | contig 21266 bp, 24 predicted proteins | sample 1021851 | NCBI WGS metagenome assembly FUFK01 (sample SAMEA51879418, study PRJEB19060) | metagenome
CCTTCTCCCTCTGNGNGAGAAGTAATTNTTCANCTCAAAGAGTCCTCTCCNTTATGGGANAGNGGGGACCGCTTGCGGTGGGTTATGGTGAAGACACCATCAAAGGAATCTTCCCCAAAAGACCAGAAAAAATGTAAATNCTAAGAANTTATNACGAATCAGGCGCCGAGGATTTCGTCGACGGTGGGAGGCACATAGACGAGTTTACTGACGTTGATCGCCTTGTGTCCTTTGTAGGAGCCCTGGAAACCACGGAACTTTTCGATGCCGTTGGCCAAGATCGAGATCGGCTGTTGGGTTTCGTGTTCGAGGTAGATCAGGTCATCCTGCTGCAGGTTAAGAAAATCCCGGACGGTGAGTTCGGTTTGTCCGAGCAAGGCCACGAGTTCGATGTGGCTCATGTTGAGGTTTTTGGTGAAGCGGTTGCTCCAGGTATTGTCCTTCTCATCCTGCTCACTCTGGAATCCGGCATTGAGGCGACTGCGGACCGGCTCGATCATGGAGTAAGGAACGCAGAGGGTTACCGACATCGGGGCCCTTCCGATTTCCACATCGAAGGTGACAACAATCACAATCTCACTGTGCGGAACGATCGCGACAAACTGCGGATTGGTCTCGGCCCGGGCATAATTGATCTGGACCGGGAACACCGGACGCCATGAACTCTGGAGGTCTTCGAGGGCGCTGATGATGACACGCTTGATCATCCTCGATTCGATCTCGGTGAATTCCCTTCCTTCCGCTTTGACCTCCAACTCCCCGTTCCCCCCGAAGAACATGTCGATCAGGGTGAAGACGAGCCTGGTTTCGAGGACCATGATCGCATTGCCCCGGAGAGGGGTCATGCGGAAGAGGTTCATCGAACTTGGGACTGGAAGCGTTTTCAGGAATTCGCCGAACTTGATCAATTCGGTGGAGCGTACCGAGATGTCCACTACTTTACGCAGAGANGTGGACAAAGAGAGCCGGAACATCCTGACGAATCGGTCATGGATGATTTCCAGGGTCGGCATCCTCCCGCGGATGATGCGGTCCTGAGCCGTCAGGTCGAAGGGAACGACCTCCGACGGGTCGTATTCGTCCTCGTCTTCTTCAATATCAATCTCATCACTGGCGACTCCCGCCAGCAACGCATCGACTTCATCCTGAGCCAGTACCGATCCCATTCAATTTCCTGCTAAGGGCTGCTGGAAGATCAGCAGCAAATTCATTTATTCTGAAAAATCATAAAAGGCCGCAGACCTGTGCCGAAGCACAAGTCTGGGGGTACCATGCAAATTGTGTTCTACCCTGCGACCCGTTTTTCAATCGGGACATAATCCCGGGCGGTTTCACCGTTATAAATTTGGCGGGGACGNGCGATTTTGGTTTTGGGATCCTGATGCATTTCTTTCCACTGGGCAATCCANCCCGGCAGTCNTCCCAGGGCAAACATGACGGTAAACATGTTCTCCGGGATGCCGATTGCTCGGTAGATAATGCCGCTGTAGAAATCGACGTTAGGGTAGAGTTTTCGCTCGACGAAGTATTCATCGGAGAGGGCAACTTCCTCCAGCCTACGGGCAAGATCGAGCAGGGGGTCGTCGACCCCGAGGAGGTTGAGCACNCGGTCGCAGGCGCNCTTGATGATCGTCGCACGGGGGTCAAAATTCTTGTAGACACGATGCCCAAAACCCATCAGACGAAAATCCGAATCAGGGTCCTTTGCCAGACGGACATATTTATCAAGGTCATCTCCGTCGGCGTGGATCCGTTCCAGCATCCGCAATACCTGCTGGTTTGCACCACCGTGAAGCGGGCCCCAAAGCGCGAGGATGCCTGAAGCGACCGAAGCGTAAACATTGGCCATGCTGCTGCCTACCACACGGACGGTGGAAGCACTGCAGTTCTGNTCATGATCGGCATGCAGGATCAGCAACAGATCGAGAGCCTTGGTGATCTCGGGATCGACTTCGTAAGGTTCTGCCGGAACGGCAAACATCATGTTCAGAAAATTGGCGCAGTAGGCGAGTTTGTCCTGCGGATAAATGAAGGGCTGGCCGATCGATTTTTTGTAGGAAAAGGCAGCAATCGTCCGGATTTTTGCCATCAGTCTCGCAGTATTGACCTCNAGCTGGTCCACAGAGGCGGCNCCTGATGCTTCCGAATAATAGGCGGAAAGGGAGGAAACCATCGAGGACAAGATCACCATCGGATGTGCGGTGGTGGAAAATCCCTCGAAGAAGTGTTTCATGTCTTCATGGATCAGCGAGTGTTTACTCAGATGATCATTGAAATCATCAAGCTGTTGCGTGGTCGGCAGTGCTCCGTGCAGAAGCAGGTAGGCGACTTCAACGAAGCTTGAATTTTCAGCAAGTTGCTCGATGGGATAACCCCGGTAGCGGAGGATCCCTTTTTCTCCGTCGAGAAAGGTGACCGAACTGCTGCAGGAACCGGTATTGACATACCCCGGATCGAGGGTGATGTACCCGGTTTTGGCCCTCAGTTTGGACACATCGATGGCTTTTTCACCTTCGGATCCAGTGATTACGGGCAATTCGACGGGTTCCTGTCCGGGAAGCTGGAGGGTGGCGGTATCACTCATTATCAAACTCCTGTTAGGGTGCATTGAGGGGTTAGTTACGCCAGCGTTCCAACTGCGCCAGGATCGCCTTTTGGGCATGCAGACGGTTTTCCGCCTGGTCGTAGACGATGGAACGTGGGCCATCCATCACCTCGGCCGTGATTTCACGTTCCCGGTTCGCCGGAAGACAATGCATAACGAGGGAGTCGGGATTCGATAAGTTTAACAAATCCCGATTGATTTGAAAGCCAAATAGCAACTGTTCGCGTTCCTTGATTTTTTCTTTTTCTCCCATGCTGGCCCAGACGTCGGTGTAAAGAACCTGGGCATCCTGAACCGCTTCCGCAGCCTCGTGGTAAATGCTGAGTTTGGAAAGTCCGGCATCCTGGACCTGTTTCACCAGATGTTCCGGAGGCAGGGTCTCCTTCGAAGTGGCAATCCTCAGGTCGAGGGGAATCCGGCTGGCAAGGTTGAGCCATGAGTTGGTGACGTTGTTACAGTCTCCAAGGTAGCATACCTTGATGTTTTCAAGTCGTCCGAATTTTTCGAGGATGGTGAGCGCATCCGCCATCAGNTGGCAGGGATGGTTGAAGTCGGTGAGCAGGTTACAGACCGGAACTTCGGCATGTTCCGCCAGTTCCAACACCACCTGATGGGAAAAGGTCCGGATCAGGATTCCATCCAGGTAACGTGAGAGCACCTTGGCGACATCCTTCACTGACTCCCGTTTGCCCATCTGAAAATCCTTTTCGGACATGGTCAGGACATGACCTCCGAGCTGGAAGATGGCAACCTCACAGGAGACCCGGGTGCGGAGTGAGTCCTTGTGGAAGATCATCCCGTAGGAACGTCCCTCGAGTTCTTTGGGGCATTGTCCCTCGCGTGTTTTTTTCTTGAGTTCTAGGGCCAGTTCGAGGTTGTTGATAAGTTCTTCTGAACTCCAGTCCATGATTGAGATGAAATCGCGTTTTTGTGGCATCTTCGGATCCGTCGCTTTTTAATTCAAGGTTTGCATGTGTTTTGAAAAAGACCTATATACTAACATGTTTATTTTCCCTGTTTCCAATTCTAANAGAGTAAGACCATGCACGAGATGAATGTCCTGGTTACCGTTGCGGTGATCGCGGGACTTTATATCGCCCTTTTTTACGTCGCTGAAAAAGTGTTCATGCGTGATTCCGAATAAGGTTTCCGTCCGTGTTCCGGGAATCATCTTGCTCCCGGGACTGTTTCTTTTTTTGGGCTGTACCACTTCATCCCCTCCAAGCCCGACAATCTCTTCAAAATCCGAATCAAGTCATTTTTTAGCATCCGGCAAGGTNCTTTTCCGACAGCCTGACCAGAAGCAAAGTGGNGATCTGGAACTGCGTTATTCCGATCCGGGACGATTCCAGTTAAAAATCTTTACGCCGTTGGTGGGCAGCCTGATCTATGAACTNCGTGCTGATAAAAAACAATTGATGGTGNTNGATTACCACAATGAATGGTTTGTGCTCAAAGCGAATGACGCGGATGCTCGCAGGGAATGGCTGGGGATGGACCTTTCATTGGAAGAATTGGGCTGGCTGCTTCAGGGAATCCGTGAACGCCCTCCCANAGGTTGGTCCTTGATTTCAAACCGCTCTGAGAGCATGAGGATCAGTCAGGCCGAGAAGGAAATCAGCATCAGCTTCGATCCCCAGGGTAGGATTCTTTCCCTGGAAAAATTCAATGAAGGTCTGGCGGAATACGAAGTGACTATTTCCCGCTACCTGGAAGCGGATCCTTTTTCTGCACCGCGCATGCTTCAGATCACCGATTTCAGCGGAAACTACCAATTACGACTGGTGTTGAGCCAAGTCCGGCGGCCTTCATCCTTTGCGGAACCGATATCTTTCGAAAATCCGGAAGAGTTGGAAGCCTACGAGAGGATGCTGGAATCCTCNGGAAACTGAAGGCATTCTTGAAAACTTTGGAAAATTCAGTGCTGNCCTGAGAAGTCCTCTTTCGTTTCCTGAAAAACTCCCTCTTGGAAAACGACACTGCTCAACTGGCCATCCGGGTTGAGTTTGAGCAGTTTTCGGGTTGCCAGCCAATCCGGGACGATGCGGAGGATTCCGGACTCCCCCGGAACACGGATGACACGGTCCAGGTGAAAATGCCCGACGAAATAATGATCCACCCCCGGTAACACCTGTTTCGCGAAGTTTTCCACTTCCNNATCGGGAAANCTGATTTTGAATTTACGGTTCGAACCGGCGAGCATGGCTTCGACTTTGGCGGCAATCCAGCGTGCCATNGCTCCGGGCATGATGCGGAAAAGGGTTTCAAACCCCCGNCTGTTGGAAAAAGCACGCCAGCGCAGGTGCCTCAGATCCTGGGTGTTGATCGCGTCTCCGTGGATAAAACCCAACTTCAGTTGACCCCATTGGAGNTGCCAATCCTCCCTNCTGAGGTGGGTGAAAGGATAGGGTTCCTGGATNNGGTCCTGCCAGCCGCGGGGGACGAGTTTCTCACGGTTACCGGCGACAAATACCACTTTTGAGCCGCGNTCACGATGCATACGGAATGCATCCATGACCCGCCGGTGGGCATCGGTCCAGAATTTCGGCATTGCCAACCAGACTTTGAACAGGTCTCCCAGACAGATCAGAACCTGGGCCTGCGGGAGGCGTTCCAGCATTTCGATGAATTCCTCGAAGGGTGCCTGATCAAAGTCGAGATGGCAGTCGGTGACGATATAAAGCGGTCCTTCAGGCTTTTCGATGCAGAAGGAAGGGGTAGTTGGATGCATCGAGCATGTGTGTTGATGTCAGAAATAAACTGGCATTTTCAATGAATCGCTGGAAACTTAACAAGTTAATTTTTCTTTCAATTCCTTTTTCTTCCAACATCAGGAAACCGATGAAACTGGCCTTGATTGGCGGTGGCAACATGGGCGGCGCCCTGCTGAAAGCACTGGTGAAAAGCAACACCCTGGCGGCCAGTGATACACTGCTGATCGAACCGGATTCTGGGAAACGTGAGAACCTGGTCCGGGAAACCGGGTGCAGGGCAAAAGCGTCAATGGATGATGAGATCGCTGGCGCAGACTGCCTGCTGTTGGCTGTCAAGCCGCAGTCAGCCACGGACGTGATGCCGACTCTCAAGCCCCTGCTGACGGGGAATCCGATGCTGATTTCGGTGATGGCCGGAGTATCGATGCAAAGCCTGGAAGAAGGATTGGGACTGAAGAAACTGGTGCGGGTGATGCCGAACACTCCAGCACTGGTGGGAGAAGGAATGAGTGTTTATTTTGCATCGAAAGCGGTCAACGATGAAGAGCGGGAATGGATACGGAAACTTTTCAGTTCCTGTGGGAAGTGCATGGAAGTGGAGAGCGAAAACGCAATCGATGCAGCCACCGCCGTTTCAGGCAGCGGACCGGCTTACCTGTTCTACCTTGCGGAACAGATGATCGAAGCGGCAAAGAATCTCGGGTTCCAGGCTGAGCAGGCGGAAACGCTGGTCAAACAAACCCTGAAAGGTGCATCGCTGCTGCTTCAAGAGCAGGAATCGGCCGCCGAATTACGGCGCAGGGTAACTTCACCCGGAGGCACCACCGAAGCAGCACTGAAAAGATTTGCTGAAGGGAAGGTGGAAGTTCACCTCAAAGATGGACTTGAACAGGCTTATCTGCGGGCAAGGGAACTTTCAGGAAGGGAATGATACGGGCCTGAAGGAAAAGTGTGCAGAGGAGCAAACATACTCAAACAGCATTCTATGGGATCGATTCAATAGAAAAGAGGGCATATCATGATCAACATTACATTAAGGTAAATTCATGACAGCACTGGTAGTGGTAGGCACCCAATGGGGGGATGAAGGTAAAGGGAAAATCGTGGATCTGCTCACCGAACAGGCAGATGCTGTGGTGAGATACCAGGGGGGGAACAACGCCGGTCATACGGTGATGTTCGGAGACGAAACACATATCCTGCACCTGATTCCCTCAGGTATTTTACGGGACACGATGTCGATCCTCGGTAACGGGGTAGTCATCGATCTGCCTGAACTCCTCAAGGAAATCGAAGAACTTCGAGAAAACGGGGTCGAAGTCCAGGGCAAGCTTCATGTCAGTGCCCGCAGCCACCTGGTCATGCCCTGGCATCGGCTGATCGACCAACTTCGCGAAAAGGATAAGGGAGAGAAAAAAATCGGTACCACCGGACGCGGAATCGGCCCGGCCTACGAAGACAAAGTCGGAAGACGGGGAATCCGGATGGGGGACCTAAGGCATCCGGAAACGCTGCTGGCCCGACTGCAGGAAATCATTGCCGAAAAAAACGCGCTGTTGACCCACCTCTATGAGGCCTCGGATCAGTGCTTCGATCCGGTTTCGATCCAGCAGGAATATCTCGGGTATTTTGAGCGCATCCAGCCTTTTGTCACCGAAACCCCGGTCCTGGTCCATTCTCTGGTGGAACAAGGCCGACGACTGCTTTTCGAAGGTGCCCAGGGGACATTCCTTGATATTGATCACGGAACCTATCCTTTTGTTACTTCATCCAATACGGTTTCNGGAAATGCCTGTGCCGGGGGCGGAATCGGCCCGAGGCATATTTCAGANGTGGTAGGCATCGTTAAGGCCTACACGACACGTGTCGGCAGTGGTCCCTTCCCCACGGAACTACTGGATCAAACCGGTGAGTTCCTTCGCAGCGAAGGACAGGAATTTGGCGCGACCACCGGACGACCCCGCCGTTGTGGCTGGTTTGACGCGGTGTTGGTGAGGTATGCCGTACGTCTGAACGGAATCACTTCGCTGGCTTTGACCAAACTCGATGTGCTTGATAAATTTGAAACCCTGAAACTTTGTGTCGGTTACCGCATGAAGGATGGCAGCATCCAGACCGATTTTCCCTTCGAGGGGCATGATGAGGTTGAACCGGTTTATGAGGAACTGCCCGGCTGGAACACAAAAACCGCAGGCATCACGGAATACGATCAACTGCCGAAAAACCTGCTCGACTATCTGGCCCGCATCGAGGAACTGGTGGAGGCTCCTGCATCGATCATCTCCACCGGTCCCAAACGGGAGGATACGATTGTGCTTCAACCCGACCGATTCTGGAAGTCATGAGTCTGATCCGNAACCTGGTTTTTCTGGTTCTGCTCTTTCTGGCTTATTATGCAGGCTACCGGGAGTGGGGCACGGATGTTTTACTGGGCTGGTTGGACAACACAGGATTTTCCGAATTCATCCTGGAAAGTGGGTCAGGTCTCTGGGGCTGGGTTCAGGACCAGGAACTTGGAGATCAGGTGGAGCAGGGGTTGGACCGGGTCAAAGACGCGGTGTCCCAATGATCTTCTGAAGGAAAAAAGATCCGNTNAAATAAAGTAGAGGTAGTAAAGCCCGATCAGCAGAAAAACAGAAATCAACAACCGGATCACCCAGGAAATTCCGAGTTTTCCCAGATTGGTCCGGAATTCTCCGAGATTGGAGCGTATCGCATCAATTTCTTCATTGAATCGGTTTTCACCACCAGCTTGTTTTTTCACCGTTAAGGTACCTTGAGCACTCATCAAAGCCTGTAATTTTTGCGGTCCTTGCAGTATTCGAGGAAAAAGCCGAAAACTTTTTCCAGATCGTAAACTTCTTCGTAAACCGGATCACGATCCTCATCAGGAAGAACAGCATTTTGTTCTTCTGCGTTGGGAGTTTGCTGTTCCAGGGAAGCCATCGCTTCACTGCTCACAACCCTCAGGGTGGTCCCCACCACCGGTCCCCATTGCAAAGCTGATTCTTCACGGAAGGAGTTCACTTGATCCAGCACAACCACGCTGCGNGATGCTAATTCAAACCATTCCATCTTCATCGGTGTCCTCCTTATCCAAGTGCGAAAAATGCAGGGTCTATGCAAAAACNAGTATGGCCATTTTCAAAAGCTTATCGCTTTATTTTCACCTTGTATCATAACCTGCATGATTCTGAGTCTCAAATACGGGTGTTGTGAAACTTTCTGAATGAAAAAATCCGGAACCAGAAATGGGACCATTCGTGTTAAACTGGTGGTTTGTTAAAAAGATTGAATGAAAACCGATCAAGGTACATGAGATTGAGAGATGAAAGAGTATGTNACCACGGATGATGTGGAGATCAGCCAAATCCGGGCCCAGGGTTCAGGGGGACAACATGTCAACAAGGTCTCTACCGCGGTTCATCTCCGCTTCAGCATCAAGCCGTCCAANCTTCCTGATGAAGTCAAATTTCGTTTGCTTGAAATGAATGACAGGCGAATCTCAAAATCCGGGGTGATCGTCATCAAATCACAAAAATACCGGAGCCAGGAAAAAAACATCGAAGCGGGGATGGAACGGCTGAATGAACTGATTTCAAGGGCCTTCCTCAAAGAAAAACCGAGGAAAGCGACCCGACCCAGTCAGGGTTCCAAACTTAAACGCCTTGAGGCAAAGAAAAAACGTGGAGAATCGAAAATGCTGAGGGGCAAGGTGGACTATTAACCAAGGTTGTNCGAACGAATCGGNGCTGAACAAAAAATCTAGGCAGGTTTTTTTTCTTCTTTCTCCTTCTCGTCCATGATCGCCATCACTTCAATTTCGAGGCTGACCTCATCCAGCAATTCATCATCTTCGAGTGCCAAAAACCTTTTCTCAGGAGGCAGACGTTTGGGATCTCGAGCGTGCTTGATGCGCTCCAGTCCTTTTTGTTTTTTGATCCTTTTGCTCATCTCATGATTTTTGCTTGTTTCAAATACATCTGCGACTTTCNTGCCCTGNTCNNATCNAAACCGCCTGTTAATGTCTGAAAATACCGNCGAATCTCAGAANCCAGAGGTTACAAGGGAAGGAGGATGCTCCTGCAGTCGACATCGTTTTTGCTGCATTGCAACCCCAAAAACGGTTTTTGCCTGTCATTGCAAGGAGTGTCAGAAGATGTCCGGGAGTGCATTGCTGGTTTGGCTGGAATACAGGCCGGAAGAAGTGAAACTCAATCTCCGGGAACTGAAACATTACTCCCGAAAGGGAGCATCAGGGAATATGGTGAATTTCTTTTTTTGTGGAGCGTGCGGAAGTACGATTTGTGGAACCATGGAGGGCCGTCCTTCATTATTTCTGACCGCAGGAGTTTTTGATGAAACAGATTGGATCCTTCCCGGGGCTCATCTTTGGAAAGGCTCCGCACAAAAATGGTTACAAAGGTCTGCAGGGACATTGAATGTGTTTTGAAAACTTGATTTATTGCAGCAAAATGGTGTATTGAGACAACCATGAACAATCAATTTCTCGGCATTGCNTTCCTTCTTATCGTGATTCCTGCTTTCCTGCTTCAATCATGCAGTGAAGGTAAGGTCGAAGTAGAAATCAGCGTTTACGGTCCTGCAGATTGTGGAACCTCAACACAGACCCTGGACAACCAAACCGAATTGAAGATATGGGCCTTTGAAAAAAAAGGAGACTGTTCGGCAGAGGGATCTGCGACGATCAGTTTTACCGGGACCGATAATGTGACCAGCCTTCACTTGCTGTCGTTTTCCATTCCCAGACGGGGGAACGAGGTTCAGACTTTGAAAATTGCCAAAGACTGCAAAGCCTTTTCCCTGAGTGAGCAGGATTTCAAGGCTTCCAAGTGTATCGCCGGTTTGACCGGGAAGAAATGAGGGGAAGTCTCTTCAGAGACTGAATTCAGTTTTCTCCCAACGGAGGCAGACACTCAACGAGACCGGTATCGTCTTCATAACTCAGCACTTTATAATCTCTCCCACACAATTCATAAGCACNGGTTTTCAATTCTTCGGGNGTTCGTGCCTTGAGGTACTGACGAACCGGTTCCTGNCATGCGGAAACCAGCAGGAGCAACAGAAGCAGCATCCATGTTAAGCACTGTTTTCCCGGAGTTTTGTCTGTTGAACTGATCACTTTGTTCATGTTTTTCGGCATCCCCTGGGGGTAGTGTTATGGTTCAGTAAATCCTGGGATGCATGGAGTCGGCCAGGAAGATTCAGCGAACTCCCATGGCACTGATGTCGAATTCCGGTTTCCTGCTTGCCACAAGATCCGCAATGATTTTTGCCGATCCACAGGACATGGTCCACCCCATGTGCCCGTGACCGGTGTTGTAATATAAGTTGTGGTGTTTTCCGGTTCCGAAAATCGGGAATCCTTCCGGGGTCATCGGTCTCAGTCCGGCCCAGTAAGAGGGTTGAGTATAGTCACAGGCTTCGGGAAAGAGACTTTTGGCATGTTGCGTCATCAGGGTAAAATCCTGAGGCTGGTGACGTGTGTCATAGCCTGCAAATTCCGCATAGGAAGTCAGCCTAAGCCGTTTCCCCATCGGCGCATAAGCCAATAAGTGGTCCTCATCCACACCTCCCAATCGGGGAGCTTCCTCTTCATTCTTTATCGGAAAGGTGATGGAATAGCCCTTGACCGGGTAAACCGGCAAATTCACGCCAATGGGCTTTGTCAGTTGTGGGCTCCAGCAACCGAGGCAAAGCAGATAAAGATCGGCCTCAAAATCTCCCTGGTGGGTGACGACCCGTTCCACCTGGTTTTGATCGGCTTCGATGGAGCGGATGACCGGTCCGAAAATAAATTTCCCTCCCATTTTTTCACAGGCACGGGTCAGGCCTTCGGTAAACAGTCGGGAGTCTCCGGATTCATCACCGGGAATAAAAATGCCTCCCGCAATGCGATGGCGGACTTTTTTCAGGCAGGGGTCGATTTCCGCAGCACGATCCGGATCGACGATTTCCAAAGGCAGCCCGTCTTCTTCCAGGATTTTCATATTGGCCGATCCGGCTTCCAGACTGTCCTTGTTTCGGTGCAGGTAAAGCAGTCCCCCGGTTCGCTTTTCGTAAGCGATCCCGGTTTCCTCAACCATCTGCTGAAGAATCTTTTGGGAATAAAGACAAAGCCGGTGTTTGGCCAGGGTATTTGTTCTGGCNGCNGTGTTATTGCACTGGCTGAGAAAACGCAGTCCCCAGTCAAGCAGTTGGAGGTCTGGGGGGAATCGCATGCGGAAGGCCTGGTCCTGACGGTAAAACGATTTCAGCAAAACCTTCAGCGCTTTGGGAGAGGCCCAGGCAAAGGAATGCCCGGGAGCAATCAAACCGGCATTGCCGAAACTTGCCCCACCCTGGGCAGGCAACGCACGGTCGATGACCGTCACATCGTGTCCATCTTTGAGCAGGTGCCAGGCGGAACTAACTCCGACGACTCCTGCTCCTAGAATCAGGATCCGCATCCTTCTCGGTTATTTTTTGGGATCAGAGGGCGGCAATCACAGAAATTTCAACGGTGAATTGTGGTGCGGCGAGCTTCGACTCGACGCAGGCCCGGCAGGGGGTCTGTCCCTGGACGACCCAGGCGTCCCAGATTTCGTTCATTTCATTGAAGGTGGAAATGTCACTAAGCCAAATAGTAGCGGAAATCAGCCGGGATTTGTCGGTGCCCGCTTCCCGGAGCAAATCATCGATTTGTGATAGAATGGCACGGGTCTGATCTGCCACCGAGGCACCCGGCGCTGATTGAGCAACTTGACCGGCGGTGTAGACGGTATCCCCGTGAACTACGGCCTGACTCATTCTTTCACCAACTTGGAAACGTTTGATTTCTGACATGATTTCTTTCTTCTAAAGATTGTTGAATTTGATCTGCATTATCTGCAGATTTTTGGAAATTGGAGACTCTTTTTCAGTCNCAGGATTGATTCTTCTGCCGTTTGACAGGACCTCCCTGAACATGTTCCAGGGGAGGGAGGGATTTTCCCAGAACACTGACCGGTCGCTCCCCGAGTTTTTCCAGGCANCGCAAGCGATCGTACATCACGATTGCTCCGGAAGTGGCCACGTTCAAGGAAAACCGACTCGGGATCCTGACCAGGGCCGTACATCGTTCCACTACCCCCGGACTCAAAGAACCCATTTCGGGNCCGAGGATGTATGCCGCATTCAAGGGATGCCGAAAAACCGGAAGCTCGACGGCATCTTCATGAATCTCCACTCCGATCAAAAGACATCCTCTGGGAAGCTGAAGTTCAGACGAAGATTTAAAATCGAACCAGGGGATGTTCCGGGGAGCCATCGAAGTGTCGGATTTGGCATCCTTGACCGAATAGGAGGCATTCACCGTGAACAGGAAACTTGCNCCAAACGCGTGGGCGGTGCGGAANAAATTNCCGGCATTCATCGGTTTGCTTGACTGCTCAAGTCCAACTCCAAAATATCCGCGCATCGACTTTCTCCAATCCTCCAGTTTACGACCCTAACCCTGTTCTGAAAGCTTTTTGTATAACATTCCCGGTGAGGACGGGCAAACCGATCCGCTCGCTTGACTTCGCGCCTGGGCTTCTCCTACACTTTTCCCAAAACGTTTTGGAAAAAGGAGTAAAGGCTTGAATCGAATGAAGAAATGTTCTTGGAACAATCCGGCAACAGGATCGGATTTGGAGAAGGATTTAAGTCTATGACCATCAATCTCAAACAACTTTCAAAGCTGCTCAAGCTNTCTCCGACCACGGTTTCNAGGGCATTGGCGGATTACCCGGATGTCAGTGCAAAGACCAGGGCCAGGGTCAAGCAAATGGCCATTCAGCAGGGTTACCAGCCCAACCCGGTAGCCCGCAGGCTTCAGAAAGGCAAAACTGAAACCATCGGGATCGTGATCACCCCGGAGCAGAANTATTTCAGCGATACTTTTTTCATTGATCTGCTTTCCGGCATCAGCAATCAAATCACCCGTGCCGGATATGAACTGATCCTNGGGGTGGCAAGTGATGAAGAACACGAGATGCAGTCGATGCGCCGGATGGTGGAAGGCAAACGGGTGGACGGCATGATCCTGACCCTGATCCGAGAACAGGATCCCCGGGTCGGTTACCTGCTNGACCGGGATTTCCCCTTCGTGCTTTATGGTCGCACCCGGGAGACGCGTCCTTACGCATTTGTCGACATGGACGGGAAGCAGGCATTTGAAAAAGCCTGTACTTACCTGGCAGGTCTGGGCCATCGCAGAATAGCATTACTCAANGGTGAGCCGGGTTTCATGTTTCCAGTCNGCTGCCGGGAAGGTTATGAATCCGGACTTTTCCTCAGTGGGCTGGAGTTGGATCCTGATTTAATCCGGGAGTGGAAACACAAAGATCCTTCCCAATCAAGTTACCGATGGACCCTTGAACTTTTCAAAAATGACAATCCTCCAACTGCAATTTTATTTCAAACCGAGGCGGTCAACGGCATTTTTAAAGGNCTTGATGAGTTGAANCTCCAGCCAGGCAAAGATGTGGCACTGATCGGATACGATGATCTTGAAATTGCAAGGATTCATCGTCCTTCTTTGAGTGTCCTCAGACCCCAGGCGAGGGAAGCCGGCCAGCGGGTGGTAAACATTCTGNTGGAGGTCATCAAGGGTGAAGATCCAGGAAAGTTTCAGGAAATCCACCAAGTAGAAATGGTTATCCGGGAAACCAGCCTTCCTCCTTCCTGATTCCTGAAGTCTTTTCAGGCTCCCTTTCCCTGGTTTAAAAAATTTGAATTAACATNCTATTTCAGATACTATTGCCAAAAAATTAAGTAACCCCNAGTTAGAGAAAAATTATGGCAGATGTTGATATGCGGTCTGTTTCCAAAAGTTTTGGTGATAATGAAGTGATTCATTCGGTGGATCTCCAGGTGGAAGACAACGAATTCATGGTTTTCGTTGGACCGTCAGGATGCGGNAAATCCACTCTTCTTCGTCTGATCGCAGGTTTGGAAGATGTCAACCAGGGGGAAATCAGCATCGGTGGAGAACGGGTCGAGCATCTGCCGCCTGCCAAACGCGGGATTGCGATGGTTTTTCAGTCCTACGCTCTCTATCCCCACATGACNGTTTTTGAAAACATGTCCTTCGGACTAAGATTGGCAAAAGCCAAGAAGGATTTTATTCAGCAGAGGGTTCAGGAGGCAGCCGAGGTTTTACAAATTACCGAGTTGCTCCAACGCAAACCCAAGGAACTTTCAGGAGGTCAACGCCAAAGGGTCGCCATCGGCAGGGCGATTGTTCGTGAACCCAAAGTTTTTCTTTTTGATGAACCGCTTTCGAACCTGGATGCCAAACTCAGGGTGCAAATGCGTATTGAATTGACGAAGCTTCACCAGAAGTTGAACGCGACGATGATTTACGTAACCCATGATCAGGTTGAGGCGATGACCATGGCGGACAAAATCGTGGTCCTCCGTGACGGGTATGTTGAACAGATCGGCCGTCCTCTGGATCTTTATCACAACCCTGCCAATTTGTTTGTTGCAGGATTTATTGGTTCTCCAGCCATGAACATGATGGAAGGTAAAATTTCGGGTATTTCCGACAATTCCCTGGAAGTTGAACTTGAAGGCCAGCATAAAGTGAAGGTCCTCTGCAATCCCAATGAAAATGCCCAGACGGGAGCACCGGTTCATTTCGGGGTTCGTCCCGAACATCTTGACCCGGAAGGTAATGGCGACGCAAAAATTCCAGCAAAGGTTTTTGCAGTAGAGAGACTCGGTGGGGAGACCTACCTTTATGTCAATACCCGGGAAGGAAGAGAATTCACGGTCCATGCTCCAGGAGACAAGGTTGTTTCCGAAGGAGAGGAAATCTCAGTCGGCGTCAGTTCCGAAAGTTGCCATGTTTTCAATCAGCAGGGAACAGCTTTCGAACGATTGGCTGCCTAAAGGAGTTTCCCAAAAATAATCCTGCCCGGGTGAAATGGTGCATGGTCCCNTTNAATCCCATTGAACCCNTCTTGAACCAAGTCGATTTGATGNTTGGAAATCGAGTGTGTTTCCAACATCTTCACGTCTTNCTGGACACCATGCATAAGTCTATCAGCCTATCTTGACGACCCATGATGAATTGGGAAAACAGGATTCAGAGGTTTTTTTCAGAAGAAATGCTTGGTCCNTTTTGNNGATCGGNTAATCCAGNNGNTCGGGTTAGACGCTTTATGCGGCNTANCCCGACACGCCAAAAGCACCTCAAGAATAAATTGCCGGATTACGCCNTGCTAACCCCTACCATTCCAACTTCTTTTAAAATTTAAATCGTTGAAGGGGTTCAGGAAAGCTTTNCCNTTTTTTGGACCTGTCTCAATCCGGCAGGGTATTTTCCTGGATTAGTTTCTGGACGAACCGGTAGGAATCTTTGGGAATCCGCTCTTGGGTCTCATAATCGACATAAATCAGCCCGAACCGTTTGGTATAACCTTCAGCCCATTCGAAATTATCCAATAAGGACCAGAAGAACCAACCACGAAGGTCCACTCCCTGTTCCATCGCTTCCAGACCGGCAGCTAAATAGTCACGGAGGTATTGCGTTCTTAGGGGNTCNTGGACCTCTCCGGAGGCATCTGGCTGATCGGGACTGGAGCAACCATTTTCAGTGATGTAGATTGGAACGTCACCGTATCGTTCCCGGAATTCGAGCAACTGCTCCAACATTGCTTCAGGCCGGATTTCCCAACCACTGTCAGTCACCGGCAGTCCTGCTGGTGTTTCCATGATACGGACTCCCAGGGCTGATTTTCCGCTGCTTTGGGCGCGCATTACGGTNTAATGGTTGAGTCCAAAAAAATCAGGTTTGTATTGTAGGATTTCAGAGTCTCCCTCATGAATCCAGGGTTTGAGTTCTTCTTCTAGGATTTCAGGATAGGTTCCGAAAAACACAGGATCCAGAAACATCTTGTTCCAGAGGGCATCCAGCCTTTCTGAGGCATTCTGGTCACGGTCCTGTTCGATCACGGGCTGAAGGGAAACCACCGGTCCGAGTTGAAGATCCGACTGGCAGATCTTCAGTTCCCTCGAGACCAGTCCATGACTGAGGTTGAGATGATGGGCCGATGCGAAACAGGCCGATGCATCTTGAAGCCCCGGAGCATGGATGCCGATTCCGTGACCGAGGATGCTCAAGACGTTGGGTTCGTTGTGGGGAATCACATGTTTCACCCGGTCTCCGAGTNCCTCCAAAACCTTCCAGCCGTATTCGACAAAACGCATCGCGGTGTCCCGGTTTGTCCATCCTCCCTTTTCCTGCAGCGCCTGTGGGAGATCCCAGTGGTTGAGGCATAACCAGGGTTCGATCCCTCTGGAAAGTAAACCGTCCACAAGCCGGCTGTAAAACTGAAGCCCTTCCGNATTGAACCTGCCGCTTCCCAGTGGCTGGATCCTCGGCCATGCGGTCGAAAANCGATAGGCTCCTGCCCCCATTTCCTGGATCAAGCCCAGGTCCTCCTCCCAGTTGTGATAATGGTCGCAGGCCATTTCCCCCGAACTGCCATCGGCGATTCTTCCTTGGAGGCTGGAAAAACGGTCCCAAATGCTCTCCCCTCTTCCTCCTGAGTGAATGGCGCCCTCGATCTGGTAACTGGAAGTCGAAACTCCCCAGAGAAATTGGTTGGGAAAAGATTTCATGCNGCCGAAACTCTTNATTGTTGAAAACANANCATTCTAACAGTCTCCTGCNCTTGAATCTCAATTATTTGTTTGACAGAAACTTGGGACTCCTTTAACGTAAATTTTATGCCTNNNTGATCAATTTCCAAAACGTTTTGGAAANNTGTATTTTTCTGGTCATTCAGGTTNTTTCCTAATTGATAATTCTTATCGGAGAAGCGCAATGTATAAAACGTTGTATACAGTGTTGGTTTCGTTTTTAACGATTTCGGTAGCAACAGGATTAACTGCTGCCGAATACAAAGGTCCAAATTTAAGCGGGCAGACGGTCTCGATTGCAGGTCCATGGCTGACAGGAGANGAAGAAAATTTTGACAAGGTCAATGCTTATTTTGAAAAAGCAACCGGTGCCAAAGTGGACTATGCCGGTTCTGACAGTTTTGAGCAGCAGATTGTGATTGACATCAAGGCAGGGAGTCCTCCGAATCTCGCTGTTTTTCCTCAACCGGGGCTGGCAGCAAACATGGCCGCCATAGGGGGATTGGTTCCGCTTGGTAATGACATGGAAAACTGGGTCAAAAACAATTATGCGGCAGGACCGTCCTGGGTGGATCTTGGCACCTACCCGGACAAGAACGGGAACGATCAGTTTTACGGTTTTTTCTACAACGTCAACGTCAAGTCTCTGGTTTGGTTTGTCCCGGAAAACTTTGAAGCAGGCGGTTATGAAATTCCAAAAACCATGGAGGAATTGATTGCTCTCAGTGATCAAATTGTCAAAGACGGGGGAACCCCCTGGTGTATCGGACTGGGCTCCGGGGACGCAACCGGCTGGCCCGCAACGGACTGGGTGGAAGACATCATGCTCAGGACCCAGACTCCGGATGTCTATGACGGTTGGGTGGCGAACACAGTAAAGTTCAATGATCCACGGGTGGTCAATGCCATCGAAACTTTTGGAAAGTTTGCCAAGAATAATGATTATGTTGAAGGCGGGTCCCGTGCGGTGGGTGCAACGGATTTCCGTGATAGCCCCAAGGGGATGTTCACCGTGCCGCCGAAGTGCTACATGCACCGTCAGGCAAGTTTCATCCCTGCATTCTTTCCAAAAGGCGTTGAAGTCGGAACGGATGCGGACTTCTTTTACTTCCCTGCATTCGAGGCCAAAGCGGCTCAATTGGGGAACCCGGTTCTTGGGGGAGGCACATTGATGGCGATTACCAAAGACAGTCCTGCGACTCGTGAATACATGAAGTATCTCCAGCATCCCAAGTCACACGAAATCTGGATGTCTGATAAAGGTTTTCTTACCCCCCACAAGGGAGTCGACCTAAATGCCTACTCCAGTGGTATCTTGCGCAAACAGGGTGAAATCCTGCAGAACGCAACCACCTTCCGTTTTGACGGTTCGGATCTGATGCCCGGAGCGATCGGCGCAGGTACCTTCTGGAGCCAGATGGTGTTCTATGTCAGTGGTGCTTCGGCACAGAAAGTGGCGGACAACATCCAAAACAGTTGGGACGCGATCAAGTAAATCCAGTTTTATCTCGTTCCCATCCTTTTTGGGGCGGTTGAACTTTAGCCGCCCCATCCTCCTCTTTCTATCCCCAAAGTGTTGTGATCGCTCAACTGCTTGACGCGGTTTTCGCGGTGTTTTTCGGAGTGGGCGCCTGCTTTCTTTATTTCATAGGCAGTCATTTTGTGTTGGAACACATTTTTGCTGACAGCAAAGGGGCAAACGGTGCGGTGATCAGCCGGGAAAGTCTGCGCAACCTCTTGCGTCCGTGGATTTTTTTGCTCCCAGCAGTTTCCATGCTTTTCATCTACCTCGTTTACCCCGTCTTCGAAACGCTGCGCCTGAGTTTTCATGATTTCACCGGTGAGCGTTTTGTCGGTTTCCGCAATTACCATTGGGCGGTCCAGGATCCGGAACTGCTGCAGGCGATTGGNAACAATGCAATGTGGCTTGTGGTCGTGCCNACCTTGAGTGTGTTCTTCGGGTTGTTGGTGGCCGTGNTNGCCGACCGGGTCTGGTGGGGAGGATTTGCGAAATCCATGATCTTCATGCCGATGGCCATATCTTTTGTGGGGGCAAGCGTGATCTGGAAGTTCGTCTATGATTTCCGAGGGGCGGACTCAGAACAGATCGGCAGCCTAAACGCATTGGTAATGTTTTTCGGAGGAGAGCCGGAAGCCTGGATTACGATACCCTTCTGGAATAATTTTTTCTTGATGATCATCCTCATCTGGATCCAAACCGGATTTGCGATGGTGATTTTGAGTGCGGCCCTCCGCGGTGTGCCGGAAGAAACCCTGGAGGCGGCAAGCATCGATGGAGCAAATGAGATCCAGGTATTTCTCAAAATCATGGTTCCCCAGATCATGGGTACGATTCTGGTGGTCTGGACCACGATCACCATCATTGTTCTTAAAATTTTCGACATCGTTTTGGCGATGACCAACGGCCAGTGGGGAACGGAGGTGTTGGCCAATATGATGTTTGACTGGATGTTCCGAGGGGGAGGGGATTCAGGACGGGGAAGCACCATCGCCCTCTTTATCATGATTGCCGTGGTACCGGTGATGATCTGGAACATCCGCCGTTTTCGCAGTGAGGAGGAATCATGATGAGTCATCGGATTCCCCTGCTGAATCTCAGTGTTGGACGGCTTTTGGTGCATCTCAGCCTGTTGATGCTGGTCACGGTTTGGGTCCTGCCGAGCATGGGGCTGTTGATCAGTTCCCTCCGGGACAAGGATCAACTGGCCATCACCGGTTGGTGGACCGCCTTCACCACCACGTCCCAAAATGCTTTCGGCCGAACCGGTGTGGCAGGGGAAGAAGTTCTGCAGGAGGGAAGATATGTCCTCTCGGGAAGTTTTTTTGAAGCGGGCTCCAAGACCATCCAGAGCTACAACACGAATTTTCGCAAACTGGACGCATATCGTTCAGGCGAGCCGATGACCATGAAAGACGGCAGCTTCTTCACCCTCCATGCAGATGGCAGCTATGACTGGAAGTCTGAAAAACCCTTCAAACACAAAAGGGGGAAACGTATCTTCTACGTCGCCAAGGTTCCTCCGACTTTCAGTTTGGATAATTACCTGGAGGTGCTCAGTGCTGAAGGAATAGGGCAATCTTTTGTAAATACCTTTGTGGTGACGATACCTGCCACGATCATTCCGATAACGATCGCAGCCTTTGCTGCCTATGCTTTTGCCTGGATGCGTTTTCCGGGACGACAATTTTTATTTGTGGTCGTGGTGGGTTTATTGGTCGTGCCTTTACAGATGTCCCTGATTCCACTTCTGAGAATGTACAATGACATCGGGGCTTTTTTCGGTGTTTCAGGGAAATCTTACCCAGGAATCTGGCTTGCCCATACAGGTTTTGGACTGCCTTTGGCAATTTATCTCCTGCGAAACTACATGGGAACCCTGCCCAAGGAAATCATCGAATCAGCAAGAATTGATGGAGCCAACCACTTCCAGATCTTTACCAGGCTTGTGGTTCCTCTGTCGGTTCCTGCATTGGCTTCATTTACGATTCTCCAATTNCTCTGGGTTTGGAATGACCTGTTGGTNGCACTGGTTTTTCTCGGCAAGAGCGATGACCAGATCGTACTCACCTCAAAGATGCGCGAACTCNTNGGATCCCGTGGNGACAACTGGGAAATCCTCACCAGCAGTGCCTTCATTTCCATTGTTGTTCCGCTGATCGTNTTTTTTGCCCTTCAAAGGTATTTTGTTCGTGGATTGGTCNCAGGTTCGGTCAAAGGAGGCTGATGAATATTTNAAAATANGGTGTTTTGGTTTAAAGGTTTGCGGANGAGGATTCCCACCAGATAATCTGTCTTCCTTATNTTTTTCANNAAAGTGGAATGAACGANATCNNCACATCCANTCAGCAAGAAAACGACCTCAAGACCATTCAATCTCTTTTGTCGGGAGATTGCCATTTCCCAAGGTCTTGGCTCGGATTTCATGAGGAAACGGGGGAATCCAAGCAAAAAGAATGGGTTGTCCGGGTTTGGGAACCGTCTGCAGTTGAAGTGAAGATTGACTGGAATCCNGGAAAAAACCATGCNNTAGGNGAGCCGATGCAGAGGCTTGANGANGCAGGCATCTTTGAATGGCGGGGCAGAAGTTTGTCCAATCGGTCTCCNTACCTGCTCCATTGCCGTTTTGAGGACGGTTCTCATTATCGCCGGTACGACCCNTATTATTTTGAAGTGCATTTTGAGGAGTTNGANCANCATCTTTTCGGAGAAGGAANCCATCTTAGNTTGTTTGANAAACTCGGTGCCCACCTGA
>FUFK010041521.1_pt1 | contig 21261 bp, 28 predicted proteins | sample 1021851 | NCBI WGS metagenome assembly FUFK01 (sample SAMEA51879418, study PRJEB19060) | metagenome
ACACCTAATATTTTATATTATCAGTGTTCATCTCATGCATATATGGGTAATTTTGTTAATGTTGTATCTAACAAAGTTAATTCTAATTTAACTACAATTGGTGATATTGTTGTTGGATCTAAATTAAAGATGCCGACAAATACGGCTAATAAAATTTTAGTAGCTGATGGCACATCATTTGAAGAAGTAGACATGTCTGGAGATGCAACGATAGCATCTGGCGGGGCATTGACACTAGCTAATTCTGGTGTATCAGCAGCTAGTTATACAAATTCATCAATCACGGTAGACGCTAAAGGTAGGGTTACCGCTGCTTCCAGTGGATCTGCAGGAGTATCAGCAGGATTTGCGGTTGCAATGGCAATCGCCTTATAGTAAAGGAGTAATATGGCACAAGATTTTGAAAGATATGGTTTAAACGCAGTAGGGACATCAGCAACAGCAGTACATACAAGTAATTCTGATGATGCAATTATCTCTGTTCGTTTAGCTAATATTACAACATCAACAATAAATGCAGATGTGTTTATCACATCTTCTGTAACAGGTGGTTCTCAGGACCACTACTTAATTAAAAATGCGCCAATNGTTCNGTGGNGGATCGNTNGAGCTNATNGATGGNGGAAGTAAAATAGTAATTGAATCGGGAGACGTGGTAAAAGCACAGTCTGACACTGCAAGTTCATTAAGTGTTTGGATGTCTGTTGTCGATGCAATTAGTACGTAAGGAGATTCATGGCTTATTTGGGAAACGTTCCAGCAAGAAGTTTTATAAGTTTCGAGAGACAGGTATTTACAATTGTAAATTCTCAGACCGCGTACACGTTATCACATAGTGTTACTAACGAAAACGATATCAGACTTGTAATCAATAATGTAGTGCAAGAACCAGGATCTGGTAAAGCATACACTGCATCAGGCACAACTCTTACATTATCAGCGGCATTAACAAATGGCACTGATGAGATGTACTGTGTATTTCTAGGTAGAGCAGTAGGAACAGTAAATGCTCCTGCAGGGTCTGTTGCTGCATCACAATTAGCTGCAGATTCAGTTACTGCTGCAAAACTTAATGATGATATTATTTCTGGTCAAACAGAACTTGCTGTTGCCCCTGCTTCTACAGATGAACTTTTAATTAGTGATGCAGGAGTTTTAAAAAGAATTGATGTAAGTTTAATAGTTAATTCAAGTCAATTAGCAAAAGCATGGGTAAATTTTGATGGAACTGGAACTCCAAGTATTAGTAGTAGTTTTAATGTGAGCAGTATTACTGACAATGGAACAGGAAGTTATGCTATTAATTTTACAAATGCTTTTTCAGACACCAATTATGTTTGTACTGCACAAACAATAACGGGTAATAGTGTTCCAACTTGTCAACCAAGTTCTACATCAGCAGCAATTTTTCTCTCAAGAGATATAAATGGTAACAGTTATGACAGAGATACAAACCAAGCAGTATTTTTTGGAAGTTAAATATGGATAAAAGAATAATATATAAAAAAACAGATGGAACAGTAGCAATAATTGTTCCTGCTAATTGTGGTTTAACCATTGAAGAAATTGCTAAAAAAGATGTTCCAACTGGATTTAAATATAAAATTGTAGACGTATCTGAAATATCAAGCGATAGAACATATAGAGATGCTTGGACTGTATCAGATTCAGATTTAACAGATGGAGTTGGAGAATGATTACTATTGATGAAACAAAAAAAATTGAAATTGATAATAAAAAAAAAGAAACAAATGATGAAGCTAACAAAACATCAGGAAAACAAAAATTGTTAGATTTAGGTCTTACAGAAGAGGAAATAAAAGCATTAATGGGAGCATAATATGGCAATAGATAAAATAGAATCAGCAGGACTAGAGACAAGCACAAACCAACCAAATTTTAGAAACATCGTCATCAATGGTGACATGAGCATAGCACAAAGAGCAACTTCTGCTTCTTCTATTACTTCAGCATCTTATAATACAGTTGACAGATGGCAGAATTATATTTCTTCATTAGGAACTTGGACTGTCTCACAATCAACAACAGTTCCAACTGGTCAAGGTTTTGCAACTTCTTTAAAATACGACTGCACAACTGCTGATGCTTCTCCTGCTTCCAATGATGTAAATGTTTTAATTACTAAATTTGAAGGTCAAAATTTACAGTATCTTAAAAAAGGTACTTCAAGTGCAAAAAGTACAACAGTGTCTTTTTTTGTTAGGTCTAATAAAACAGGAACTTATACCTGTGAATTATATGATAATGATAATACAAGATTTGTGAGTAAAACATATTCTATTTCATCTGCTGATACTTGGGAAAAGAAAACTATTACTTTTGATGGTGACACAACTGGTGCTTTAGATAATGACNATGCTGAATCTTTAAATCTTCATTTTTGGTTGGGCGCTGGAAGTGATTTTACAGGAGGCACATTTAATNATGGAACTTGGAGTACAACGACAAACACAAGAGTTTCATCATCACAAGTCAACCTTGCAGATAGCACATCAAACGAATGGTATGTCACAGGAGTACAATTAGAGGCTGGAACATCAGCATCTGATTTTGAGTTTTTGCCTGTTGATGCAAATTTATTAAGATGTCAGAGATATTTTCAAAAAATTGAAAAAGAAAGTTCTAATACTGTATTGACTGTCTTACAGGCTTATGGTTCAGAGACTGCCATTGGTTGTTTGCCTGCTATAACTAAATTTAGAGCTTTACCAAGTCTTTCTACTACAGGAACTTTTAATTGTTGGACAGCTCCAGCTACTGATAATGCTATAGGTTCTATAGCTTTGTATTCAGCTGCAACTACTCAAAATGGGTTTATATTTACAAGATCAAGTCAAGGATCACTATCAGCAGGAAATGCTACTGGACTACATACACAATCAACTGCAACTATTTCATTTGATGCGGAGTTATAATTATGATTATTAAAAAAGTAGAAACACAACCATCAATAGGACCATTAACAACTGATGTTTTAAAAGTTACATTAGAAAATGATAATATCATTTATGTACCAAATGACGAAGCAAACAAAGACTATCAAGCAATTCAACAGTGGATTTCTGAAGGAAACACTGTTATAGATAACGGAGAATAAGGAGGAAAACTATGGCACAACTATCAACTAAAGTTCAACAATATTGCGCTAACAACGGCGTAGCAAATGTTGATTTTGGAACAGACGTTCTACTTCAGGATGACTCGAACGGTCAGGGTCCCTACATCAAGGAATGGAATATTTCTAGTGTAGCAAAACCTACTGACGAGCAACTGAACGCTTTAGACTCTGCTGCTGATTTGTCTGAAAGACAAAACGCTGCAAGAGCTGCAAGAAGAGCGGCCTATGGTGATTTGGGTGACCAGCTTGACATGCAGTACCACGATTCTGTGGACGGCACTTCTACATGGAAAGATCATGTGGCAAAAGTTAAGACTGACAATCCAATCCCAACAGAGTAAAGGATAAAAATATATGGCTTACGTTGGCAAAGCTCCCCAAACGGGTGCGTATCAAATATTAGACGACATATCATCGTCGTTCACTGGATCAACTGCAGGGCCGTTCAACTTAACGGTCGGGGGTACTGCTGTGCTTCCAGGAAACGAAGCTAGTTGTATTATCTCTATTTCAGGAGTCGTACAAGAACCCGTGAGCGCATTTACGATATCCGGTAGCCAGATAACTTTTACAGGAAATCCTGCTAGCTCTGATACTTTTTTTGGTGTCGTTCTCGGTAATACTTTTGACATCGGTACACCAACCGACTCGACAGTAACAGCCGGAAGTTTAGCCTCTACATTTTTTGTAAAGAACGCTCAGACATTGTCATCATTGTCAATGGCGAGCTCAACAAACGGAGCGATGGTTGGACCAGTNACTATTAGTGGTACNATCACGATTCCATCAGGGAGTACATTTGTAATTTTATAATGAGTANATTAGAAACAAATNNAGTTCNANCNAGCTACAGGCACTACNNTAACNNTAGGTGCACATCAGGAGATACAATAAGTATTCCCTCAGGCGTTACAATCGCTAACTCTGGAACAGCTACAGGGTTTGGAGAAAGTAATACACCATATTTTGAAATGAGGTTAGCTAGTGATCAAACAGGAATAGCCGATAATACATATACCAAAATTCAATTTGATACTTCAGACTTAGATAGTGGTGGTGGCGTTGATGTTACAACAAATCATAGATATACTGTTCAAAGTGGAGATGCAGGAAAATATCTTTTACTTGCGACTGGTAGAGGAGATACTGCATCAGCTAATGATAATAGAGATACCCATGTAGTGATATATAAAAATGGATCTTCAATTGCAAGAAATGAATTTNGAACAAGTAACACTAGTGATGCGCAAAGAATAGGTAAAACAGTTTACACCATAGAAGATTTGTCTGAAGGAGATTATATAGAAACATATATTCTTATAAATTCTTCAGCTAATGCAAATACAAATATAGCAAAATCATTTATTTCTAGAATGAGTGGATTTAAAATAAGTAGTAGTTAAAAATTATGGCAAACGGAACATTAAAAGTATCGAATATACAAACAAGCAGCGGATCAGGGACTATTACTATTGGTCAATCTGGAGAGACTATTACTATTCCTTCAGGTGCAACACAAACAGGTGTTGGTGGAACTAATACTCCAAATTTTAAAGCTAGCAACAGTGGTAATACTTCTTGTGCTAATAATACATTTGTTAAATTAAGTGCTGACACTGTAACTTTTGATAGTGATAGTGGATTTGCCTCTGATAAATTTACAGTTCCATCAGGTAAAGGTGGAAAATATATTTTTACTGCAAGAGTTTATTTTCCTAATACTGTAAGCACAGATTATGCACAAGTAAGTTTATATAAAAATGGAGGTGTGGTAGCAAATACTTCTCATGTTCATGAAGATTATCAAGTTCATTTACATTCTAATATTGAAAATGTAAGTGCTAGCGATTATTTTGAAATTTATTTTAGACACACTGCAGGAAGCACTCAAAATGCTCAACTTGTTGAATTTAGTGGATTTAGATTAATAGAATAGGAAAATTATGACAAGTATATTAAAAGNAGACACGATACAGGACACAGACGGTAATAACATTATCAACGAAAGTGGTAACACGATTACCATCGGTGCATCTGGTGACACGACAAATATTATAGGAACTTTACAGAATGACGGCGCAGCTGTTGGTGGAGCTAACACTCCATATTTTTATGCAAGATTATCAAGTGAGCAAACAGGTCTTACAGCTAGTGCAAACACTAAAGTAACTTTTCAAACAGAGGATTTTGATACAGGTAGCGAATATGATAATTCTTCTAATTATAGATTTGTTCCAGCTAACGGAAATACATATCTAATACACTCTGTTTTAATAATGGGAGGAAGTTCAAATACCATTTTACAAGAAGCTAGAATAAAACTTTATAAAAATGGTTCAGAAGTTTTTGATACAAGAAACGATACTTACAGTAATAATTCTAATAGTATGTCTCCAAGTTTAAGTAAAATCGTAACAGGAAATGGAAGCGATTATTATGAGATATATGGACAGCCACATGTTGCAAGTGGAACAGCAAAATTTCGAGTTGGAAGTTTTTTTACAGCCTTTAAATTAATAAGTTAGGAGTATAAATTATGGCATTAACTAGATTAGGTGGAGCAAACGCAATAACAGGAGTAATACCATTAGCGAATGGTGGTACAGGTGCAACTAGTTTTATAGCTGGAATTGAACAAGCAGATCAATGGTCAACAAGTACAGATCACACTTTTAGTTCTGCATTTACTGAAGAAGTTGTTACAGCAGGATGGAGTAGATTAACGAATGCAAGATATGGACAGATTGGTTCTGCTTTAACAGAATCATCAGGAGTTTTTTCTTTCCCCACAACAGGTATTTATAGAGTTTATGCTATGGTTACTTGGGCAGGAAATAATCAAGCAAGTGGTAGTTGTTTTGGTTCAATTCAAGCAACTACAGATAATTCAAGTTATAGCACTGCTGCATCTAGTTCTGGTGGTATGAATAGTGGAAGTAATCGTAGAGATTTTCAAGCAGCAGAAACAATTTTAGATGTTACAGATACATCACAAGTAAAATTTAGAATGAGTGTTAATACAAATAATACAAGTGTGACAATGGATTTTATGAGATTTATTGTTTATAGATTAGGTGACACGTAGGAGTATAATAAATGCTTGGTCACAGTGCAATATCAGCTAATGCAATAGCAACATCTATATTCGACCCAAATGTAAATGTCACTGTTTCAGGTAATGCACTTACAGTATCTGTTGGAGCTGCATCAGCCCTTGCGGGTTCTGTATTTGAAGTAACAGGAAATGCGCTTACAATCAGTGCTGGAACTGTAACCATCGAGGCAGATGCTAACGTAACTCCTGGTGGCATACCTTTCACGTTGGGTGCTGGAACGGTAACAGTCGAGGCTTCTGCAGTAACTTCTGTAACCGGAAACGCATTGACGATGGCTACAGGGTCTGTTAGTATAATTGCTGACGCAAATATAACGCCTGATGCATCACCTTTAACATTAACAGTTAATGATGCTTCAGCAATAACATGGAGTGAAATTGATCCAGGAGCAACTCAGACTTGGGTCGAGATAAAACCTTATTAATATGGCATCTACTTTTTCAACAAACTCAAAACTAGAACTTATTACAACAGGTGAAAAATCTGGTTTATGGGGCACTATAACTAATACAAATCTACAGATATTAGAACAATTATCTACTGGTTATTTAAGCTCTGCAGCTTTAGCATCTGGTGATTTAGCACTAGCATTAGACCAAGGAGCAACGTCTAATGGTAAAAATTTATATATCAAACTTACTGGTACATTAGGTGCAAATAGAAATATAACTATACCTGATAGTTCTGAAAGAATTATTATTTTTCAAGATGCCACAACTAGAGGCACCTCTGCGTTATATACAATAACAGTTAAAACTGTGTCANGAAGTGGAGTCGTATTACCAATAGGATCAACATCTTTGATATATTCTGACGGAACAAATGTTAGTCTTGGTTTACAAAAAAAAGGTTATGTGACTTTAGATTCTGGAACAATCACAGCGTATACATCAACAGACGGTGATCAGATATTTGCAAATACAACAACAAATCCTATAACAGTAACTTTACCAGCGTCTCCAAGTGTTGGACAAGAAATTGTTATTATAGATGCACGAGGCACTTTTGGATCTAACAAAGTCACAGTTGCCAGAAACGGTTCTAACATAAATTCATCAGCAGCCAATCTTGAATTGACAACTAACGGTCAGGCTGTCACTTTGGTATTCATAGATTCAACAAGAGGCTGGTCATTCAAGACAAACACGGCATAAGGAGCACGGACCATGGCTCTAATTGATTTTAAATTTAAACCAGGGATCGACAAGCAAAGCACAGAGGCAGGTGCAGAGCAACGTTGGGTTGACTCTGATAATGTTAGATTTAGATATGGACTACCAGAAAAAGTTGGTGGTTGGTCTTCTCTTGTTAATGAATCTATTGTTGGTGTCGCTAGAAAACTACACTCGTTTGTTGATCTTGAGGGTAATAGATATGTTGCGATAGGAACAGATAAATTTTTACTTATATATTTTGAAGGTAGATTTTATGATGTTTCACCATTAGCGTCTACTATATCAAGTGCAACTTTTACATCTACAGGAAGTACAACTGTCACTATTACAACATCTGCCGATCATGGTTTAGAGATAGGCGATATAGTTTTATTTGATAACGTAACCTTACCATCAGGTACAGGTAAATCTAATTCTGATTTTGAAGACAAAGTTTTTCAGGTTATTACAGTTCCAACCTCTAAAACATTTACTATAACTTTTAGCAGCACAGTAAACTCTGCGTCTGGTGGAAGTATAGATCTAAAACCATATGAAAAGGTAGGGCCCTCCGCTCAGTCTTATGGTTATGGATTTGGTATTGGTAATTATGGAGGAACTGTAACTGGTGTTACCACGACAACTTTAAATGGATCGTTGGGCGCAAACACTACAGGAACGGGCGGAGGGTCTACCGTTACATTAACATCTACAACTGGTTTTCCAACAGGTGGTGGAACCATAGCTGTTGGTAGTGAGTTAATTTCATATACAGGTATAAGTTCAAATGATTTAACTGGTATTACCAGAGGAGCTTTAGGTACAGCAACATTTGGAACATCTAACGGACAAGCACACAGCAGTGGTGCAACGGTGTCTAACGCAACAGACTTTACAAGTTTTGGTAATGCGGTTAACGCCGCAACAGTAACACTAGAACCAGGATTATGGTCACTAGATAATTTTGGACAGGTTCTTATTGCAACGATTGCAAACGGTAAAACATTTACTTGGGATGCATCTATTGCAGCAAGCTTTACTACAAGAGCATCAACATCCACTTCTGGATTTGCAACTACAAACAATCCAACAGCATCAAGAGTAACGCTAGTGTCACCAACAACAAGACACTTAATTCATCTTGGAACAGAAACAACTATTGGAACAGCAACGACACAAGATGATATGTTTATAAGATTTTCAGACCAAGAAGATATAAATACTTATACACCTTCTGCAACAAACACTGCAGGAACACAAAGGCTTCAAGACGGTACAAAAATTATGGGTGCTATAAAAGCAAAAGAAGTTATTCTGGTGTGGACAGACAATGCATTATATACAATGAAATTTATAGGATCACCTTTTACATTTGGTTTTGAACAAGTAGGAACAAACTGTGGATTGATAGGTAAGAATGCAGTTGTAGAAATAGATGGTGCTGCTTTCTGGTTAAGTCCAAAAGGTTTCTTTTTGTTTGATGGTACAGTTAAATCAATACCATGCACGGTTGAAGATTTTGTTTATGATAACTTTGATACTACAAAAGGACAACAAGTATCTGCAGGATTAAATAATTTATTTACAGAAATAACGTGGTCTTATCCAGCACAAGGTTCTACATTTAATGATAAGTATGTTGTATTTAATTATGCAGAATCAGCAGGTGTACCGGGTGGTGTTTGGTATACAGGAACAGAAGCAAGAACAAGTTGGATGGATGCAACTATATATAAAAATCCTTTTGCAACAAAATTTAATAGTTCTGCAACAGGAACTTTTCCAGAAATTATAGGTGAGTCTGGTTTAGGTCAGAGTATATTATTTGAACATGAAGTTGGAAATGATCAGGTTAATCCTGATGGTTCAACAACCGTTGTCCCTTCTTTTATACAATCTTATGACATAGATTTAGAATCAAGAGGTAGAGATGCAAGAGGTAGAGCAAGTGGTCCTAAAGTTGCAGGTGAAGTTTTTCTTGCAATGAGAAGATTTGTTCCTGATTTTAAAACACTAATAGGTAATGCTAAAGTGAGTCTTAATGTAAAAAGATATCCACAACAATCAGAAACACAAACAGGTTTAAGTCCTTTTACAATAGACTCAACAACAGATAAAAAAGATACTAGAGCAAGAGGTAGATTTGTAAGCATTAAAATAGAAAATGATGCAGTTAATGAGTCTTGGAGATTTGGAACATTAAGATTAGATTTACAACCGGATGGAAGAAGATAATGCCAAAAATTAATGTAAGAATACCAGAACCAAAAGAAGAATACGATTTCTCAAACCAAAAACAAATAAATAGAACTTTATCTTTGGTTGTAGAACAATTAAACTCAACATATTTAAGTGAAACAAAACAGGAGCAAGAAAGATTTTCTTGGTTTATAAGTGGCTAATATATATAAAAATGCAAAGGTAGATCTAACTACTACAGATAATACAACGATATATACGACACCGTCCGATTCTAGAGCTATTATTAAAAGTATATTGGTAACAGAGGATGCTGGGTCAGGATGTGATATAACTTTTACCATAACAGACGCTGCATCTGCAGTATTTAACCTATTTAAAGATAAGACAATATCCTCAAAATCAACAACTGAGCTGTTAACTCACCCTTTAATTTTACAAGAAAATGAGGTATTAAAGGCACAAGCAACAGATGCAAATGAATTACACGTTATTGCATCAATATTGGAGATAAATAGAGACTAATGCCATTTATAGAACAAAAAGCAAAAGCAGAATACAAAGACATTAACGGTAAAAGAACACTGGTGATTACACCAGAATGTGAAGTTACTTTAAAAAATTTAGAAACAGGGCAAGAATATATGTCTGATGAAGAAGCAGATAATGATGTAAACAACCCTGAGACAGCTACTAAGAGAGAACATATCTCTCGTAGTGTAAAATTAACAGTTGAGTCTTTACCACTTGGTAGTGACTCAAATTTATAATATACTGGTACGATGGCGATAACAAGAGCACAACAAGCAAGACAGATGTTAAAAGAAGGCACTAAAAAACCTGTTAAACAAGCAGGTGTAACCAATTATCTTGGTAAACAAGAAATGGTCACGGCTCCTAAATTTTGGTTATCTGAACCAGATCACGTTAAAGCAAAATTAGCTTACATAACTGATGAAGAAGAACAAATTTTAATAGATAAAAACTTATATGGATCATTAAAAGGTAAACCTAATATTGGACCTGCAGGACTCCCTAGCTTACAAGGGGGTGATTTTGGCTCTGAAGACAAAGGTAGTGATAATAAAGGCGGCGGAGGCGGCGGAAACGGCGGAGGCGGCGGAGGCAACCAAAATACACAATACACAGATAGAATAATGGATGTAGCAGAACGTAAAAGAAGACAAGATTTAAGAGATCTTGCTACAAGACAAGCAGAAGATAAAGCACAAGAACCATTTGAAACTTTAATGATTAAAGATAGTAATTTTCCTGGCTTTATTGGTACGGGACTTGATGCATTAAAAAAACCTAGACAAAAACTTTTAGATCGTAATGTAGATTTTTACAGATTTAGTCCAAAAACAAGAAAAGCGAGAGAAAGATATGGTTTAACTGCACAAGGTTATAAAAATTATATGTCAGCTAGACTAGCAGGCACAATAGATGCTGCTGGTAATCCACTTAATCAAGATGATGATGATAACAATATAATTCTTCCTATGGATACGACATTTACTCAAGCACCAATGACCACGGACCCAGTGGTAGATGAATCGGAAACAGAGGAGCCTTTTCAATTATCAAGAAGATTTAGAGCTGAAGGTGGTATTATGAACGCTGATGTCGTAGGTGGTGAGTTTGATTTTGAATCAGCAAGACAGATGTATGGTCTGGGTAAACTAGTTAAGAAAGCTACAAGAACAGTCAAGAAGATCGCAAAGTCACCAATAGGTAAAGCTGCACTATTATATGCAGGGGCTTTTGGTATACCTGGAACATCTTTTGGTGGTTTGCTTGGAAGTAGTGCAGGCTCTATGTTTGGAGCAAGACAAGGTTTATTTGGAACTTTTGGACCAACCTCTGCTCTTAAAAAATTAGGTATTATGAAATCAGTTTCAGATGCTGGGGCAGCTGCAACTAGAGCAGGACCATTTGCTAGTTTAATAAGTAATTTTCCAGGCGGTGGTGTAGGTGCAGCAATTACAGCAGTATCACTATTACCATTATTAGGTCTTGGCACAGGTGATGAAACTGAAGAAGAAGCACAAGAGATATTAAGAGGTGAGGGTTTAGATTTACAAGCTATTAGAGACAACCCTGATCAATATCTTGGAAGAAGATTTAGAGCTGAGGGTGGATCTATGAAAGAGCCAGTAGCAAAGAAAACAATGCCACTATTAGATCTGGATGGCAAAGAGATGGATCTAAGAGCTGAGGGTGGTTTTGTGCCTATTGGACGTATGGAAAAAGCAGACGATGTACCTGCAAGATTATCAAAGAATGAGTTTGTATTTACAGCAGATGCTGTTAGAAATGCAGGTGACGGAGATGTAGACAAAGGCGCAGAAGTTATGTATAACATGATGAAGAACCTCGAATCCGGGGGTAACGTATCTGAGGAATCGCAAGGATTAGAAGGCGCAAGAGCAATGTTTCAAACATCGAAGAGATTAGAGGAAGTATTATAATGGCAGTTACAACTACAAGAAATTTACCCGCACAGTTTGTAGAAGATCTAGGTGTAGATCTAGCAAAACAGGTTGTAGCCCAATCGGGTGTACCAGTAGTAGCAACAGGTCTGGCTGGTATATCACAACAACCGGGTGAATCTGCTGCCGACTTTGCAGCAAGACAGGATGCTGCAAGAGCATTTACAACAAGACAACAGAGTCTAGCAGGACTTGCACCAACTGTTGAAGGTTTAACCACAAGAGAACAGAGAGCAAGAACACTAGCAGATGCAGGGATTGGTTCTTTTCAACCTTTTCTGACATCAGCACAACAGCTGACAGGAGCTGGTGCTGGAACAGGGACAGGGACAGTGGCAGATTTTATGTCACCATACCAACAACAGGTTATTGATACATCATTAGCAGAGTTTGACAGGCAGGCGAAGGCCCAAGAACAACGGATCAGGGATCAAGCTGTTCAATCAGGAGCTTTTGGTGGAGGCAGAGAGGGTGTGCAGTTAGCAGAGTTTGGAGCAGCATCTGATAGAAATAGGGCGGCATTACAGGCAGGATTACTACAACAAGGATTTGGTCAGGCTGTTGCAAGAAGAGATCAGGCTTTTAGAGATCAATTAGGTCTAGCACAATTATTACCTCAATTACAAAGAGCAGATATCGCTCAACAAGGGGCTCTTGGTGGAATAGATAGAAGTCTAGCACAGGCACAGGCAGATGCTACAAGAGAGGCAGCAAGACAGGCTACATTCCTACCACAGGAACAATTAGATAGATTTGCAAGTCAGGTTACAGGGATCATGGGTGGATACCCTGCACAATTTGCAACAACAAACGTACCTAATCCTACACCAATTCAAACAGCTCTTGGTATAGGTTCAACGTTAGCAGGTATATACACAGGATTTAATCCACCAGTGCAAAGATTTCAAAACGTAACATAGGATAACATGAATAGAATATTAAAAAGACCAATGTTTAGAATGGGAGGTTCATCAGGGACTGGTATTACATCAGGATTAGATAAACCAAGACAAAATTATTCAACAGCAGGAACTGTTAGACAAATGCCTAATTTTCAACCAAGTGGTATACCAGGTTTTTTAACTAGTTTTGGTTTAAATCTTTTATCAACACCACCACGAGGTAATATATTTGCAACAGCTGCAACAGCAGCTAAAGAACCATTTGAAGTTTTACAAGCACAACAAGCGGAAGCTGGTAAGACAGCAGCAGAAAGAGAATTTTTAAGAAGTGAAAGAGAAGCTGGTGATAAAGCTGCTATGGAAAGATTAAAAATAAAATTACAATCAGATAAAGATATTGCATCTATGACTAAAGGCAATGCTTTGTATCAGGTAAGTTTAGAAAGTTATCTTGAGGATGGCCTACCACCATTAGCAGCAGAAAGAGCTGCAAATTTTGCAACAACACTGGCTGATGAGCTAAGAAATGCTACTAAAAATAAATATGGTGGAGTTTTAAATTTTGATATCAGAGATCCAAACAATCAGAAACAAGTACGTAAAAATCTAAATGGTAAAGTTGTTTACGACCCTATTGAGGATAATTATAAATACATAGTTGTTAGAGACGGTGAGGTATTTTTTGATGAGTTTGATTCAATTGCAGATATAAGATTTCCTGATCTAACAACCACAACACCAAAAGAAAAGACAGATAGATCAAATATGATGTTTGGTCTAGATATGGATGATCCACAAGCATAGGAGCGTAAATGGCACTACAACCGCTCATTCCAGCCGAACAGAATAACGAGGCATCATGGTACACATCTGGACTAGCAGGTATTGTATCTGGTGGTATTAAAGTAGTTGAAGGAGCTTTTTCACTAGGTGCAGAATTAATTGATTTAGGTTTAGATACAAACACAGCCGCACAGGTTGAAATATTTTTTGATAAACTTAATCCATTAGAAGAAATAGCAGAACAGACTGGTGTTGGTAAACTGACACAGGCTCTCGTGCAGATTGGTGTGCCAGGAACAGCAGGTTTTAAACTAGGTACAAAATTATATAATAAATATTTTGAGGCAAAAAAAGCTGGCAAACTTGTAAGTGCTGGATCTAAAAATTTAGCAAAACAAAAAGAGATAGCAGATAAATTAAATGAAGCAGCAAAAGTGCCAAGATTTGCTGTTGCAGCTGTAGGTGGTGCAGCAGGAGAAGCATTTGTTGCTGATGTTGAAGAGATAGGTAGTTTTGGAGATTTATTTGATAGAGGTCCAACACAATTAGATGTATTTGGATTAGATGGTGGCAGACAGGATGCCACTAGAAAACTCATGAACAGATTAAAATTTGGTAGTGAGGCTGTATTATTAACACCTTTTGCTGCTGGTATTGGTAAAGGTGCAAAAGCTCTTGCAACACGAGGTAAAGAACTTGCATACAGTAACTCTAGGGTTGATAGATTTTTAAATAAAGTTGCAGAAGCGTTTACGCCTGAAGGACCACTGACTAAAGCTGTATTTGGATCACAAAAAGTTATGGAGGGTTTTAGATCTGCAGATTTAAACAGAGCAACCGAACTTGTAAAAAATTTAGACAAAGCAATATCTAGAGCATTTCCATATATGCAAGACGGATTAGATAGGTCATTAACACAAAAAGATAAAGATGCATTTTACAAAGAAATTACTGATCTTATGTTAGATGGAGATCTAACTAAAATATCTGATCCTGGTAAAACAGAAGCATTTGTTAAATCATTACAGAAAAAAAATGTTGATAAAACAGTTATTGATGAAATTACTAGCACTGTTGATGAGGCTAGATCAACGATAGGTAATCTTATTGAAACAACAAATCGTTTTAATACACCAGAATTAAAAGATATATTACAGGGTAGAATAAAAGGATTAGTACAAAATACGTATAAGATATTTGAGACTAAACCATTATTAGGGATGTTAGGGAGATACAAACCAACAGATGAAGCTATGCAAGGTGCTATAGCATTTTTTAGAAAACAAATTTCAGAAGCAAATAAGGATGCAACTTACGATCCAAATAGTATAAAATATTATGAAGATGCAAAAGATATTGTAGATAGAATAGTAGAAGATGGTATTAAAGCTGGTAAATCTAAAAAAGGTTTGGCAGATCCAAATTATGTTGCAAAAACATTAGAGGATTTACCTGGAGAAAAATTTGTAAAACAAGTTATAGAAGACACAGGTGCACCACCAGATGTTATAAGAAGATTAATGGGTGAAATGCAAGACCCAAGGTATTCTATGTTTAACGCTATTACAGAATTATCTGGCATGGCCAGAGTTAGTGCTATGTATAAAGAAATGTTTGATACCAACGCTCAGATACAAGCACAAGGTGGTAAAGGATCATTTTGGAATTCAAGACAAGAGGCTAGAGATGCAACAAACAACACTGTTAAAATAGTAAAACTAGATAATAAATTATCTGGACTTGCAGATTTTAGAGCAGGTAGAATTAGTAATCCTTTAGGTACAAAATATACAACAGAGGCTATCGCAGAGGGTCTTGCAAAAGCAAATGGTTTAACAGAAGGATATTTTGTAAGAGCGGTCAGAGGTAGAGAAGGTGCAACAGCAGCAGAAAGAGGTGCATCATTTTTATATAGAAATCTTTTATTGTTCCCAAAAGCCACAGCACAATTAGCAAAAACAGTTTTATCCATACCAACACACTTGCGTAATTTAATAAGTGCTGGTGCGTTTGCTGCAGCTAACGGTGTATTATTTGAAGGTTTCTTAAACCCAAAATTATTAGGAGAATCTTTTAGAAGAGGTTGGCAAATATCTGGTGTTGCTAATTTAAAAAATACAAGATTTAAGGATGCTGATTTTGAAAAAGCTTACAGAGAATTATTAGAATTAGGTGTTGTAAACTCACAGGTGCAGATAGGAGATCTACGAAATCTTTTAAGAGATGTAAATTTTGGTGATAGTATATTAGACTTAGATAAGGTTGTTAATCCAATGTTATCTAAACTTAAAAAAATACCAGAATATCTCCAGGGTAAGTATGTTGCAGAGGACGATTTTTGGAAGATTACAAATTATTTTGTAGAATTAAATAGAAGAGACGCAGCTTACAGGACAGCAGGTATAAAGAAACCTATCGATGAATTAAAAAAAGAAGCCGCAGATATAGTTAAAAATACAGTACCAAACTACAATTTTGTTGGAGATGTTGTAAGAACAGCCCGAGTATTACCAGTTGGTAACTTCATGTCGTTCCCATCTGAAATGATCAGAACCACAACTAATATTGCAGAGCAAGCCATGAAAGAAATGAGACACGTGCCAGCACCAGGCGAAGTAATCAGAGGAACTGATATAGCACCTTATGTTTTTATAGAAGGCAAAGGTCTTGTTAAAAATAATAATCCTATGTACAGAATAGGTGCAACTAGAGCAACGGGTATGGCGTTTACACTAACAGCTGTGCCTACAATGTTTGTTGAAGGAGCGAAAGCATTATACGATGTTACAGAAGACGAAATACAAGCTTTACGTAGATTTGTACCTGACTGGTCAAGAAATTCTACAATTGTGCCTGTTAGAGATGAAAAAACAGGTGAGTTAAAATACATAGATTTTAGTCACAGCAATGCATACGATGTAATTGCTAGACCATTTAGAACAATGGCTAATGAGATCATGGCGTCTACAAAAGATGGTGACACAATATTAAGAGGATTTACACAAGGTGTAGAAGAAGCGATGACAGAAATAGCTGCACCATTTATCGATGAATCTATCTGGACAGAGGCAGCTGCAGACATAGATCTTTATCCATTATTACCAGGTAGAGGCGGTAGAACTAGAGATGGTAGAGTTTTATATACAGATCAAACATCTGTCGGTGATAGAGCATACATAAAATTTAGACATTTAATGGAGGCGTTATTACCATCTTACAAACAGGCTGTAAGAATTGGTTTAGCCGCTATGGAGAAACCAAATAAGTCTGGTAAAATTTTAGAATTAGATGATCAATTATTAGGTTTTGTTGGTTTCAGACCAATCAAAGTAGAACCATTAGATGCAATGGGATTTAAAATTGCAGAGTATCAACGAGGTATTAGAAATGCACGAAGAGAATTTACAGGAGGTTTCTTTGGATTGTTAAGAGGTGGGCCTATTGATCCTGATGATGTAATTTCTAGATATTATGAATCAAATAGAGCAAGATTTAATGTTATGAAAGAGATGTATAAAAATATTGAAGCGGCTCAAATATTAGGAACAGGCGCTAGTTCTTTAAGAAAAGAGTTTCAAGATAGACAACTATCACCACAAACATTTAATAATTTAAGATTTGGTAGATACGAACCTTATTTTCCATCAAAAGATATACAAGATAGGTTTAGAGAGATAGCTAGAAATTTAGGATCACCTGATGCATTTAGAATAGCATTACCTACTTTAAGAGCTATGAGATCACAAATGAGATTTTTAACTTTAGATGATATCTTTGATATAGATTTACGTGATTTTTCTTTTGGTGACATAGATACACCACCATTACCGACTACACCACAACCAGCTATAAATACACAAGCAAATGTGCAACAAATTAATCCAACAACTAACTTGACACGTACAGAGCAAGCCTTATTATCACCAGAAGAACAAGTTATTCGAGAGAGGTTAAGAAGAACATAATGGCAATGCAACCAAAAAATACTAGAGAACATATTTTATCTTTGTACGGACACATATCAGGTGTCAAAAAAAATTTAAAACATGTACACGAAGACGTCGAGAAGTTGGGCGGTAAGATAGATAAAGTCTATTGGGTTCTCTTAGCAGCAGCGGGATCTGCTGTACTCTTTGCACTAGGTATATTATTTAATTAATGAATCAAGGCATTACAGAGCTCTTTAAAACTAATATATATTGTTGTGATTTAAAAATAAATTTAGAACAATTAAAAAATAATATATTAGACATAAGAAAAAAAGATCCAAAAGGAAGATTAGTTAGTAATCAAGGAGGATGGCAATCTAATTTTTTAAATGACATTGGTGAAGTAAAAAAACATATAGAAGACCACTCTTTAAAATATTTAGATGAGTTAGGTTTATCAAAATCTAATAAAATAGAAACGTGTTGGGCTAACATAAATGGATATAAAGATACTAATACGTGGCACACTCACCCAAAATCTGTTATTTCTGGTGTTTTTTATGTAGATGCAAATGAAAAATCAGGAAATTTAAAGTTTTTTCATCCTTACATTAATGATATATCTAGAGAATGGGAAGAACATATAAAAAATTTTAATTTAATGAATAATGTAGAAACTGAAATAAAACCTAAATCTGGTTTATTAATATTATTTCCAAGTTTTTTACCACATTCAGTTAATCCAAATTTAAACAAGGAGGAGAGGATATCTATATCTTTTAACATATGAATCTTACACGTAATTTTAGCTTATTAGAGCTTACTAAATCTGACACTGCGATCAGAAAAGGGATTAATAACAATCCTAATGCAGAACAAATAGAAAAATTAAAAGCATTGTGTGAAAATATTCTTCAACCAGTGCGTGATCACTTTGGCAGGGTAAAGGTGACTAGCGGTTTTCGTAGCGTAGAATTATGTCTTGCTATTGGCAGCTCAAGCAATTCGCAGCACGCTAAGGCTGAGGCCGCAGACTTCGAATGTCCAGGTGTAGATAACGTTGAACTTTTTGATTGGATTAAATCTAATCTTTCTCCAGATCAGCTAATTCTTGAATTTTATGTTCCGGGTGAACCTAATAGTGGATGGATTCATGCAAGTTGGGTAGAGGGGACACCAAGAGCATCATTCTTGCATGCGTTTAAAGAGGGCGGCAAAACAAAATACAAACCAATACTAGGAAAAGCAAAAGATATATTTGTTTAAATCCAAGTTTTTAACTCTTCACCTAATACTTCAGATGCAATATTTATTTTATCTCTTAAAGCCTTCACAATCTTCTCATCAACAGTGTCCTCACAAATCAAATCAACGTACGTCACTGTCTTCTTTTGCCCTATTCTGTGTGCTCGGTCTTCTGATTGTAATCTCTTTTCTAAGTCATATCCATTAGAATAATAAATAACCGTGTTAGCCTGTGTAAGTGTAATACCATAGCCACCTGTTTGCGGTGTGCCTACTAAAAATCTACATTTAGGATCATTTTGAAACCTACGGATAAAATCTTGTCTATCTTCTTGTGATGTTAAACCATAGTAATGAACATAAGAATCTTTACCATATTCTTTTACTATTCTTTGTATAATTTCTCCAACACTTAACTGATAGTTAGCCCATATAATAGCTTTACCTTCTGTCTCTTGAAGCACAGACATAAGTTCATTTAATCTATTACTTTCAATAGATTGTATTGAACCATCATCAGCAGTAAAATGACCACAAGTTATTTGATGCAATCTCATTAATTGTGTAAGAACAGTCATAGTAGATGTAACTTTACCATTTAATGTGGCTATTGCCTGTTTTTTCATTTGTTCGTATATCTTTTTTTGATCTGGCGTTAATGTTATATAACGTTTAATAAAATTTTTAGGAGGCAAATCTAAACAATCTTCTTTTAACACTCTGTAGGAAAAATTTTTTACTTTATCTGATAGTTCTGCAAGATTTTGAAAAGCATGCACCACTTGTATTGATCGGCCACGTATATGCATAGTTTTCATTTCTGCGTATCTGTTACGAAAGGAATAATACGAAGCATGATTTAATAGATACGGATCAAGAAACTCGCACTGCGTGTATAAATCTAAAGGATTTTTTGTAATAGGGGAGCCTGTCATCACTCTTCTATATTTTGCATATTTACCAAGGCCTATAATATTTTTAGTTCTTTTAGCCGTGGGTGTTTTAATAGTAGTAGACTCATCAATTGCCATTAATACTTTGTGTGAATTTAAAAATTTACTAGCAAATTTCATACCTTTATCTGTGCTAAACGCTTCAACATTCATAACTAAAATGTGTAAAGCTGTTTCTATTTCAAACAAACTTTCTAGTTTTTCTTGTTGTTTCTTTGTAATGTTTGGTTGCCACAATACTGACACATTTTCTATATGGTTTGCTAAGTGTGTAGGAAGTTCTTGTTCATACCAAGTTTTTATAACACCTTTTGGTGCAACAATCAAAGCACCATCTATCTTGCCTTTATCATAAAGCATAGACATATTATCAATTAATACTTTTGTTTTACCTGTACCCATCTCCATAAAGTATGCGTAGGTTTCTTTATTCCATGACTTTTCTAAAGCAGTCAACTGATGCGCGTATGGCTTTGTCTTAAATTTATATTTCATATTTTTTTCTTTCTGGGTTGACATATAATCCAGGATAAACTATATGTCAAGGCATAATGTCAGAAAGAATAGTGTATGTAATTCAGGAAATACCTGGTACCAAATATAATGCGCCTAGAATAAATGTTTTAGATGCAGAAGAGTTTGGAAAATTAAAATTTTTGATGAAAGAAGATTCACAAATAATTTTTTCACCAGGTCCTTTAATTTTTGAATTAAGAAAAAAATTAAAAAATTTTAAAAAGGATGATTATATATTATGCACGGGTGATCCTGCAATTGTGGGTATCGCGTGTTCCTTAGTATCAGATATTACAAATGGAAAATATAATTTATTAAAATGGGATAGACAATCAAAACAATATTATTCTTTAACAATTAACTTATATGAAAGAGGAGAAATAGATGGCGACAATTAATAAAGATGGAAAAACATATTTGGAAGAAAATGAAAAACCAGTTGCAAGAGGTAATACATTTTCAATGAACCCAATTGATTTTGAAAGAGACCAACAGGATGCAATGAAAAAGACTGAAGGTATTCAGTCCCTTGCAGATCAAGTTGAAAGATTAGAGACATGTGATGATCGTATTGCAGATTTAGAAAACGATTTAAAGATGATGAAAAAGAAAAGAGATCACATATCAGGTGACATAATACCAACTATGATGAGTGAGATGGGGTTATCAGAATTAAAACTACAAGATGGATCACATCTGAAAGTTTCAACGTCGTATCGTGCCACTATAACAGAGGCAAATAAAGAAGCGGCGTTTAACTGGCTTCGTGAAAATGGCTTAGGCGATATAATCAAAAACGAGATATCCGTATCGTTTGGTCGTAACGAAGATAA
>FUFK010049375.1_pt1 | contig 21254 bp, 19 predicted proteins | sample 1021851 | NCBI WGS metagenome assembly FUFK01 (sample SAMEA51879418, study PRJEB19060) | metagenome
TAATTTGAGCTCAATTTATTTTATTTTATTAACTGGTTTAGTGTCTTTTTTTTCGTTAATTACTTTGTTTAGTCTAGAGGACCAAATTAAAGAAGAAAAAAATACCCTTACAGAAAAAGAAATTTACCTCTTACAGCAACTTGCAAAAAAAAAGTAGCTCTATTTTGAAAAAAATAATAATTTTAACTTTATTATTATTATACCAAAGTGATACTTTTTCTCATGATATGATTTTAGATCAATTAAAAAACCCTAAAATAACAAATCAATCTCAAAAGTGGAATTTTATTACTGATCAAGTAATGGGCGGTATATCAACTGGAAAATTTATGGTTGAGACAGTTGATGGAGTTTTATGTTATAGAATGACCGGAGATGTATCTACTAAAAATAATGGTGGATTTATACAAATGAGAACAAAATTAAGTCCTGAAATTAATAGTAAAGACTATGATGGAGTATATCTAAAAGTGTATGGCAATAAAAAAAATTACAATCTTCATTTAAGAACTGGTTTAACACTAGCTCCATGGCAGTATTACAGTTATACTTTTACAACAAAAAACAATTGGATTGAAATTAGGGCACCATTCGAACAATTTAAAAAATCTAATTTCTATCAACCTAAAAATATATTGGGACAAAGTATAAAATCGGTTGGGCTAGTTGCAGGTTTTGATAATTTTAGTTCTGATATTTGCTTAAGCGAAATTGGATTTTATTAATTATTTAATTAAAAACTCTTCGAGTGTTTTAAATAATGCGTTTATATCACCATCATTATTCTGAATTATAGAATTAAACTCTTCTTTCTGAGTTCTTGCTAAACTTAATCCTTCAACTATTAAATCTCTTATCAAAGGTCTATCTGGATTTTTTGTATATATTCTCCAATCAATTTTAACCTGTGGTCTTTTTGATGTTGCCTCTAAAACACTATTAACAATCGTATATTTATCATTAATTTTTTTTTGCGAGACCACATTGATTCTTGGATTGGTATAGTCAACAAGTCTACTAGAGAAACTTTTTAAAAAATAACTTCTAAATAATTTTTTATACTTTGATTTTTGCTCATCAGAAATTGATTTACGAAATTTTCCCAACGTATACATTCCAATACCATCAATATCTACACTTCTTTCAGCAATCGCATTAAGTTTAATAATTTTTGACTCAACTGGGTCTTCACTTGATAAAATTAAAGCTGCTTCATCAACAATATTATTTATTAAATCACTTGGATTTTTTGCATATGATAAGGAATTGATATTAAATAATAAATATAGACAAGCTAAATATTTTAAAATTTTCATATTAATGAGAAATTATTAGTTTTCTAATTCTTCCCAGTCGTCGTCACTTAGAGTTTCTGTACTTTCATCAATATTATTTATTTTTCTGTATCTGTCTTGTAAATATAAACTTCTTACTGATGCGTAAAGATCAACAGAATTTTTTTCAAGACTTTCGAATGACTCTAAATTCTTAGCTCTGAAGTCAATTCCTGCACCAAGCCTAGACGCCCAATAATCTGCCTCAGAAAAATATCGTGTATCATTAGCAACAGTTACATTGTACCAAGCATCTCCACCAATAACATTAGCTACTGAACCTATCGAGTCCCTTACAGTAGTTGGACCTAGTACAGGTAAAACAAAATAACACCCCGGACCAGCACCCCAAACCCCGAAAGTTTGACCATAATCTTCTTTATCACGTTTTTTTAATCCATAATAAGATGCCACATCAAAAATTCCTGCAATACCAACTGTCGAATTAATAACTAATCTTGCTGAATTTATCCCTGCATCTTTAATTTGTCCTTGAAGAATATTATTAGGTATAGTCACAACGTTACTTAAATTATTCAAAACATTGCTTGTTCCTGATCTTATAGGTTGTGGGAACATTCTATATCCTTTTGCCAATGGTTTAAAAATTATTTTATCTAAGACCTGATTAAATCCAAATATTCCTCTATTAACTTTTTCAAAACAATCTTTTACTTCCACATATCCATTTTTTCTCTCGTTTAATTTTATATTACCATCATCTCCAGCAATAGAATAATTTGATAATATGGTTAATGTTAATATTATTATTAAGGATGCAAGTTTCTTCATAAATAAGTTATATATTAATGAATACTAATAGAAAGATAAATTGTTAAAATTTATGCATAAAAAAGGTGAAAAAATGTCAATTATTTACTCACCAAATTTTAATAAAAAAAAGAGAACAAAATTTGATGTGAAATATCTGATATTTCACTACACTGGCATGAAGAGCGAGAGAGGTGCAATTCGAAAACTCACAAACCTCAAATCAACTGTGTCTTGTCATTATTTCATAAAAAAAAACGGAGAAATCATTCAACTTGTTCCTGATCTATATGTAGCTTGGCATGCAGGTATTTCATATTGGAAAGAAGATAAATTACTTAATTCGAAATCTATTGGAATAGAAATATCAAATCCTGGTCACCAATATGGATACAAAAATTTTAATTATAAACAAATCAAATCAATAAAAAAAATTTCGAAAAAATTGATAAAAAAATATAAAATAAAAAAAGAAAATATCTTAGGCCATTCGGATATAGCTCCATTAAGAAAGAAAGACCCAGGAGAAAAATTTCCTTGGAAATTATTAGCTAAATATAAAATTGGTCAATGGCACTATGTTAATGATAATAAATGTAAAGTAACTAGGAAATTAAAATTAAGTAATAATGAGAAGTTTTATAAATTACTCTTTAAATTTGGATATTTTTTTTCAAAAAAACCTTTGGATCGAATTAAAATCTTAAAAAGTTTCCAAAGAAGATTTAGACAGTATTTGGTAAACGGGATAATTGATGAAGAATGTTTATTGATAAGTAAAAATCTCACTAAAAATCTAAAATAATTAAACTTGAAAATTTTAAGTTTAGTAATAAATTGATAATGCCAGATAAATGACTTATCGCTTTAAGTTTGTTTAAAGAGGAAAGTCCGGGCTCTACAAGGACACAGTGCCAGGTAATACCTGGCGGGGGAAACCCTAGGGACAGTGCCACAGAAAATAAACCGCCATAACATGGCAAGGGTGAAAAGGTGTGGTAAGAGCACACCGGTTCTATTGGTAACAATGAACGCTGGAAAACCCCACTGGGAGCAAGACTAAGTAGAGATGACATTGTTGAAAAACTAAAAGCCGTCCTTGGCTAGTCATCAGGGTTAGTTGCTTGAGCTTAAGAGTGATCTTAAGCCTAGANAAATGATAAGTTTAAATGACAGAACCCGGCTTATAGTTTATCTGGCAAACATATTAATATAAAAATCAAAAAAAACAGTTTCTTCTCTTTTGCAACATGAATGCTGATTTACTTTATTATTAAAATGTAAAAGCACTAACTAATTTTAATTAACTTTTGTTAGCGACTGAAAAAATGGTTTAATTTTAGCAAGAATAGACCAGATTCAAGGTTTGACAGTTGCTATAAATACCCATATATTCCCATATAATCCCAATTATGGAATTAAAAAAAAATAAAATTTATGTTTTTAAGCACTTACGAAAACAAATTAGACAAAAAAGGAAGAGTTTCAGTGCCAGCTAGTTTTAGATCTCATCTATCTAATTTAGGTTATAATGGTGTTATTTGTTATCCTTCATTTAATAATTCATCCATCGAAGCCTGCTCGCAAGATCGAATAGAAAGAATTTCCTCTATAANTGATAATTTGAATCCTTTTGAGGAAAAAAGGGATTACTTTGCAACTTCAATATTAGCTGAGAGTACAAATTTACAATTTGATAGTGAAGGCAGAATTTCTCTTTCATCAAAATTATTAAAACATGCAAAGATAAAAAATAGCATGCTGTTTGTTGGTCAAGGTCAAACATTTCAAATATGGGAACCAACAGCGTTTGAAAAATTTAAGGTAAATGCAAGGAAAAAAGCAAATTTAAATCGATCGAGCCTTAAATGGGAAAAACATTTAAATAACAATGAGGGGAACTAAGATGACAATTAACTTTAAAACACCAGAAATTAAAGAGCTTCAACCAAGACTTCTTGTAATGGGAGTTGGGGGAGCAGGAGGAAATGCAATTAATGAAATGATTGAAAATAATCTTCAAGGAGTAGAGTTTATTGCAGTCAATACAGATGCACAAGATTTAAAGTTAAGTAAAGCAAAATCAAGAATTCAAATAGGTTTAAATTTGACTAAAGGTTTAGGAGCAGGTGCAAAACTTGATATTGGTCAAGCTGCAGCTGATGAGTCTTTAAATGAAATTGTAAATACGTTACAGGGTGCAAATATGGTATTTATTGCAGCAGGTATGGGAGGTGGAACAGGCACTGGTGCTGCTCATGTCATCGCAAGAGCTGCTAAGGAATTAAATATTTTAACAGTGGGTGTTGTAACACTTCCTTTTTTGTACGAAGGTCCTTCAAGAATGAGAAGAGCACAACAAGGACTAGAAGAATTGAGAAAACATGTTGACACTATAATAGTCATTCCAAATCAAAATTTATTTAAAATAGCAAATGAGCAAACTACATTTGAAGAGTCTTTTAATCTTTCAAATAATGTATTGATGCATGGTGTTCAAAGTATTACTGATCTAATGGTTAGACCTGGCTTAATAAACTTAGATTTTGCAGATGTAGAAACCGTTATGGCTTCAATGGGTAAAGCAATGATGGGTACAGGCGAAGCTGAAGGGGAAGGTAGAGCAATCAAAGCTGCAGAGATGGCTATAAGCAATCCATTGATTGATGACTATACTTTAAAGGGGGCAAAAGGATTATTAGTAAATATTACAGGTGGCAAAGACCTCAAACTTTTTGAAGTTGATGAAGCTGTCAATAAAGTGAGAGCTGAAGTTGATCCTGAAGCTGAATTAATTATTGGCGCAATTACAGATACTGAGCTTGATGGTAAAATGAGAGTTTCAATCGTTGCAACTTCTTTAGATGGGCAACAACCTGAAACAAAATCAGTAATTAATATGGTTCATAGAATACAAAATCGAAACCCCGGTTACTCAGATTTTTCTAACATGGGTTCATCAGCATCTTTTAATTTTTCAAACTCAGCTTCAAATCCGATTTCACATGGTGCTAATGCTTTAAAGCTTGAAAATGAAGTTGTTCATGAGCAAAAGAGTGAAACTTCTCAAACAAATTTTACAAATGAGGAGATTTTACAAAGCAACAATNTTGAGACAGAGAGAATTGTTGAAGACACAACTGTTAATGAAATGGAGAAATCCTTCACGCAAGAGGCAATTGAGACAATGAATAATTCTAATACTCTAGATAGCGCTGAAGACGTTTCAAACGACTTAAAAGAATTTGGAGTAGATTCAGATTCTCCAGATTTATTCAGCTCTGAAACAGTTGACTCAAGTACAAAAGATTTATTGTCATCCGATGAGGAAGAGGAGGATGATCTAGAGATACCAGCATTCTTGAGAAGACAAAAAAATTAATGGTCTTCAAAGAAATAAATGGACGCCGCCATAACACCAATGATGCAAAAGCATTATCCGGTGTTGCTAAAAGAAATTATTAGCATTATTTCCCCTCAATATGGCGGCACATTTATTGACTGCACATTTGGTCAAGGTGGGTATACAAAAAAAATATTAGAATTTGATAATACTAAAGTAATTGCTCTAGATAGAGATCCTAAGAGTGAAAAGGTTGCTTTAGAATTTACAGAAAAATTTGAGGATAGATTTAAATTTAAAAATATAAAATTTAGTCAATTAAAAAATCTAAAGTTAAAAAACGAAAATATCAAAGGTATTATATTTGATTTAGGATATTCATATAATCAAATCAAGGATCCAGACAAAGGGTTATCATTTGACACTGATGGTAAATTAAATATGCAACTAGGTTTAAATTCTTTTTCAGCTGAAGAAGTAATTAATAAACTAGATCAAAAAGAATTAGAAAAAATTTTTAAATACTTTGCAGATGAAAAAGAGGGAAAATATATAGCAAGAAATATTGTTAAAGAAAGAATAAATAAAAAAATTGATACTCAAAGTTTAGTCAAAATAATTGATAGTTCAAAAAGAAGAAAAAATTTTAGAATTAATAATTCTACTAAAACTTTTCAAGCTTTAAGAATGTTTGTTAATAAGGAGATTAGCGAATTAATTTATGGACTGATTAATGCTGCAAAAATTTTAAAAAAAGATGGAGTTTTAGCAGTTGTGACATTTCATTCTTTAGAAGACAAAATAGTTAAATATTTTTTAAAAAGTCTTTCAGAAAATAAAGGAATTTCCAGATATACGCCAGTAACCCAACAAAGTGATAATTTATTTAACTTAACCCAAAAAAAACCAATCACCCCCAATGATAAGGAGTTGAATGAAAACCCTTCCTCTAGGTCTGCAAAATTAAGATTTGCAATAAAAAAAAGTGATGTTTTTGATTTTGATACTGATATTGGAGATCAATTTAAAAAATTAATAGAAATAGAAAATTTTGGAAAAAAATTATGAAAAAAATTATTTTAGTATCTACTATTTTTTCATTAATTTTATTCACAGCAATAATAAAAAACACAACAAAAAAAATTGAGGACGAGTTATTTACAATAAGAGAAAATTTAAGAGTTTTAAAATCTGAATACGACAATATCATGCTAGAGCATGATTATTTAAGCTCTGCTGAAAAATTACTAGAATTTCAATCTTTATATTTTGACGATCAGTTAAGTCAAAAAAATATCAAAAATATTAAAATTTATAATACTTCAAAAAATAAAAAGCAAATTGAGGAGTTAAGAATATTAAAAATTAATGAATAAATCCAAAGTAAATTTAACAATAGAGGATAATGAAAATGATTTTATATATGAAAAGAAAAAGACTGGATTAAATATTCAGTTTAATAGGATTGCTTTCATTTTTTTTATTTTTTTTACAATATATGTTATTTACTCCATTCATTTAATAAAACTTGGCACTAGATATTCATTAGTAGAAAAAACTAATATTTCTTTAATCAATAAAAAGCTTTATAGAGCAGATATTGTAGATATTAATGGTGACTATTTAGCAAAAACTGTCAATTCGATTGATATAGGCCTAAAAACATCTGATGTAATAAATCCTAAAAAATTATTACTTAGTTTAAATTTAATATTTCCAGACAAAAATTTTGATGAAATTGAAAAAAAAATTAAACAAAAAAATTTTTTTTATCTTGAAAAAAAAGTTTCTCAGGAAAATTATGAAAAGCTGATGAAACTTGGAGATAAATCTTTAAAACCTGAGGAGAAAGTTCTGAGGATTTATCCTCAAAAAAATCTTTTTAGTCATATTATAGGTCAGATAGACAATGATAATGTTGGAATTTCAGGATTGGAAAAATCTTTAAATGATACTTTATTAAAATCCAGAAAGCCTATCAGATTAACAGTAGATAAAGATTTACAATTTCTTATTCGTGAAGAATTAATTAAATATCAAGAAATTTTTAATAGTAGAGGAAGCGCAGCAATCTTAATGGACATCCATAATGGAAATATTTTATCTCTAATTTCGCTGCCTGATTTTGATCCAAATCAAAGGCAACAATTAAATGATACAAATTATATAAATAGGGTAACTAAAGGGACTTATGAGCTAGGCTCAGTTTTTAAAGCATTTACATTTGCAAGTGCATTAAATGAAAAACTAATTAAACCAGACACTAAATTTTTTGATCTTCCAAAATCAATTAATTGCTATGGTTTTCCAATTAGAGAGTATGATACTGAAATTCCATCTAATTTAACTGCAGAACAAATATTTGTAAGATCTGGAAATATAGGTTCAGTGAGAATTGCACAAAAAGTCGGTTCAGAAAAATTTAAGTTATTTTTAGAAAATATTGGCATTCTTAGTGATATTCAATTTGATATAGAGGAGGTAGCGCCTCAAAAAAATTATAATTTTGGAAAATGTAAACTAGCAACAGCATCGTTTGGTCATGGTGTAGCTACTACAATTCTTCAACTTGCAAAAGGGTACGCAATTTTGTCAAATGGTGGATACGATGTTAAGCCAACTCTTATTCAAGAGAATACTGAACAAAATAAAAAGAAAAAAAAAATATTAAATCAAGGTGTTTCAGAACAAGTGGTGAGTGCTCTTAGAAAAATAGTTAGTACTGAGGAGGGAACTGCAAAATTTGCAGATGTAGAATATTTTGAGATTGGTGGAAAAACTGGAACTGCAGATCAGCCTAAAGATGGAGCTTACTCTGAAGCTAAAATAAACACTTTTGCATCTATATTTCCTACATCAATTCCTCAATATGTATTTATAGTTATGTTGGATACTCCACAGAAAGCAAAAGATTATTATTATAAATACAGGCATAGACAGGGTGGGTGGAAAGGAACTTTGTATAATACTGCTGGTTGGACATCTGTTGAAGTAGCAGGAAAGATTATAGATAAAATCGGACCGATTTTAGCCACAAAATATATAGAGATTAAATAATGATGCGTTTAGGCGACTACTTTAAACAGATAAAAAAAAAATATAATGATATTTCTTTTTCTGGAATTTGTTTTGATCATAGAAAATTTAAAAAAAATTATATCTTTTTTGCAATAAAAGGAAATAATATAGATGGTAATAATTTTATACCATTAGTAATAAAAAAAGGTTGCAAAATAATTGTTACCGAAAAAAAATTTAATAAATATAAAAATGAAGTTTTAATTATTCAAACAAAAAATATCAGAAAATTACTAGCTCAAATTTCATTTAGTATCTTTAAAAAAAAACCAAATAATCTAATTGCTGTTACAGGGACAAATGGTAAGTCTTCAGTTTCAGATTTTTATTATCAAATTTTATGTCTTAACAATAAAAAAGTTGCTTCTATAGGAACACTAGGAGTGAGATCAAACAACTTTAATTTAAATTTATTTAACACAACTATTGATCCTATTTATTTAGGAAAAATTTTAAATGAATTAAAAAAAAGAAAAATAGAAAATGTAATTATGGAAGCATCAAGTCATGGTTTACACCAAAATAGATTAGATGGATTATTGTTTAATTTAGCTATATTTACTAATTTATCCCAAGACCATTTAGACTATCATAAAAATTTTAAAAATTATCTTAATGCCAAACTTTATTTATTTCAAAATCTGATAAAAAAAGGTGGATTTATTATAACTGATGACAAAATACCTGAATTTAAAAAGATTAAAAATATTAGTTTAAAAAAAGAATTAAAATTATTTCCGCTTAAAAATAAATTTTTCCAAATTGTATCCCATAATTATAAAAATGAAGCTCAAATATTAAAAATAAAATATGAAAACTTAATACATGAAATAAAAGTTAATCTTGTAGGAAAAATACAATTAAAAAATATTTTGATGGCTGTAATAGCAGCCTCAAAAAGTAATTTAGACCTTAAAAAAATATTTAGTGTTATTCCCAGACTATCTTCTGTTGAGGGTAGATTTGAAAAAATAGGAAAAATTAAAAATAAATCTTTAGTATTCCTTGATTANGCTCATACACCAGAAGCCTTACAAACTTGCATTACAAATATTAAAGAACAATTCCCTGATAAGCATATTTCTTTGCTCTTTGGATGCGGTGGTGACAGAGATAAAGGCAAAAGATCAAAAATGGGTAAAATAGCTGATAAATATGCGGATAAAATTTATCTTACTGATGATAATCCAAGACATGAGAGGCCTAAGAAAATTAGAAATGAAATTAAAAGGGGTATAAAAAAAAGTCAAATTATTGAAATTTCTAATAGAAAAGAAGCAATTGTAAAAGCAATAAATAACTTAAATACAGGAAATATTTTAATCGTTGCAGGTAAAGGTCATGAAAAAATTCAGCAGATTGGAAATAGACAAGTTTTTTTATCAGACAGGCAAATAATTTTAGATTCAATTAAAAAAAAGAATTTTAAATTATCTAAAAATTTAAAATTAAACATTCTTAATGAAAGATTTAATCAAAATATTCTATCATCTAAATCGGTAATTAATAAAGCTAGGATAAACTCCAAGAGTGTTAAAAAAAATGACATTTTTTTTGCAATTAAAGGAAAAAAAAATGATGGTAATAAATTTGTTCAAGAAGCAATTCAAAAAAAGGCATTAATAACTGTAGTAAATAAAATTCAAAAGAAACTAGCAATTAATAAACAAGTTAGCTCAATAAACCCTTTAGGTTTGCTTACAGAAACTGCAAAAATTTTTAGGAAAAATATTTCTACAAATATTATTGCCATAACAGGCAGTTGTGGAAAAACTTCTCTAAAGGAATTGTTGGGTAACACCTTAAACAAAGTATCTAAGACAACTATTTCTCCAAAATCGTATAATAATAAATATGGTGTTCCCTTAAGTCTTTTTAATATAAATCAAAATGATGATTATGGTGTTATTGAAGTTGGAATGGATAAAAAAGGAGAAGTAGATCAACTCTCAAAAATTATTCAACCTGATATAAGTGTAATCACAAATATTAACTATGCACATGCCAAAAATTTTAAAAACATAAGACAAATAGCTTTAGCAAAAGCTGAAATAATTAATAATACTAAAGAAAATGGTTTTGTAGTCCTTAACGCTGATGACGCTTTTTTTAGTTTACATAAGGAAATAGCATATAAAAAGAAAATTAAAGTATTATCTTTTGGAATAAGCAACCANTATGCAGATATAAAATTACACAATATTATAAAATCTAAAAAAAAATACAAAATCTGTATTAAAATAAATAAAATTAAAAAAAATTTTATAGTTTTAAATGATTTTCAAAACCATATTTATAATATTTTGGCAGCGCTAACTATTAAAAGTGTTTTCTTTAATATTTTAAAATTAGATAAAAATATATTTCTAAACTTTAGAACTCCAGAGGGAAGGGGAGATATAACTAAAATTAAAGTGAATAAAAAAGTTATAAATTTTATTGATGAAAGTTATAATTCAAATCCATTATCTTTAAAGACTGCAATATTAAATTATGACAGGATCAAAACAAAAAACGCCAAAAAGTATATTATACTTGGTGACATGTTGGAGCTAGGACATCATTCAAAAAAACTCCATGAATCTATAGCACCAATAATTAATAGAACAAATATTGATAAAGTTTTTGTCAAAGGAAAGGAAATCTCCTTGTTATATAATAAAATTTCTGATCTTAAAAAAGGTTCAGTTTTAACAAATAAATCGCAAATAAAGGATCTAATTGAAAATAACTTTGATAATAATGACTTCTTAATGATAAAGGCCTCAAATGCGACAGGTTTCAATAAGATAGTAAAAGAATTAAAAGGTACAAATTAAATGCTTTATCAATTTTTACTTAACTTTGTTGATACATTTAGTTTTTTAAATGTTTTTAAATACATCACTTTTAGAACTGGATTGTCTCTATTTACATCATTAGCTATTGTCCTAATTATTGGTGGACCTTTTATTAAGTATTTTTCTAGCCAAAAAATTTTAAATCCCATTAGAGATGATGGACCTGAAGAGCACATTGTAAAAAAAATTGGAACGCCAACAATGGGTGGTGTAATTATTTTAATAGGTTTATTAGTTTCAGTTTTATGTTGGGGAGATTTAACAAATATAAATATTCTTTTCTGTATTTATATTGCTATTTCGTTTGGTGTTCTAGGTGCTTTTGATGATTATAAAAAAATTAAACATAGCAATTCTTCTGGTGTCTCATCAAAATTTAAAATAATTTCTCAGATTATTTTAGCAATTACAGGAGTTTGTTTTTTTGTTTATTACGTAGAGAATCAGAATATAGCAAACTTATACTTTCCATTTTTTAAAAACTTAATTATTAATTTGGGATGGTTCTTTATACCATTTGCTGTTTTTGTTTTAATCGGTGCATCCAATGCAGTAAATCTAACTGATGGTTTAGATGGCTTAGCAACAGTTCCAGTTATTTTGGTTGCTGGATGTTTTGCGTTTATAAGCTATGTCACTGGTAACATTGTTTTTTCTGATTACTTACAAATACCATATATTGAAGGTACAGGTGAAATTTCAATTTTCTGTGGAGCTATTATAGGATCGTGTTTAGGTTTTCTTTGGTTTAATGCTCCACCTGCTAAAATTTTTATGGGAGATACTGGCTCTTTGTCTTTAGGAGGATCTCTTGGAGCAGTCGGAATAATAACTAAACATGAAATTGTTCTTGCAATCACAGGTGGACTTTTCGTGCTTGAAGCGGTTTCAGTGATGGTTCAAGTTATTTCTTTTAAATTAACTGGAAAAAGAATTTTTAGAATGGCACCAATTCATCACCACTTTGAAAAGAAGGGCTGGCCAGAGTCTACAGTTGTAATAAGATTTTGGATTATCTCTATTATTTTAGCAATGATAGGATTAGCCACCTTAAAGTTAAGATAATGAAAAAAATCAATAATATTTTTTTAAAAAAAAAAATATTAATTTATGGATTGGGTAAAAGTGGAATATCTACTTATAATTTTTTAAAGAAAAAAGCTGAAATATATTTGTTTGATGATAATCATTTAAATAATTTCAGATTTAACAAAAAAAGTCTTAGCTTTAGTAAAATACTTAAAAGTAATTTTGATTTTATTATAATAAGCCCTGGCATAGACTCTTCCAAATGCAGATTATCAAAATATTTAAAACAAAATTATTCTAAAATTTACACAGATCTTGACGTTTTTTACTCATTTTTTAAGAATCATTGCATCACAATCACAGGCACTAATGGGAAATCGACTACTGCAAAACTCTTATATAATGTTTTAAGAGATCAAAAAAAAGATGTTAGGCTTGTAGGAAATATTGGCAATCCTGTTCTCTCCGAAAAAAAAATTACAAAAAAAACTTTTTTTGTAATTGAAGCATCTTCTTATCAGCTTGATTATAGTAAAATTTTTAAATCAAAATACTCAGTAATTCTCAATATAACACCAGATCACATCGAAAGACACAAAAGTTTTAAAAATTATATAGAAGCTAAATTTAGTTTATTGAATTCTCAAACTAAACAATCTGTAGCCTTTGTAAAAGCAAATGACCCTGTTATCAATAAAAAATTGAGAAAGAAAATGTACAAACAAAAAATTGTTAAAATAGATACTTCTATCATCCCCGTATTATTTAAAAAAATTACTAATAAGTATTTCTTATCATTTGGTAATAGAGAAAATTTAATTTTTGTTCTAAAAATATGCCAAATTCTTAAACTTAAGAAAGAAAAAGTAATAAAAATAATAAATAAATTTAAAGGATTGAAATACAGGCAACAAATAGTTTTTAATAACAATAATTTAACTATTATTAATGATTCAAAATCTACCAGTTTAGCATCATCAGAAAATCTTCTTAAAAACCTTAAAAGTGTTTATTGGATATTGTGTGGAATACCAAAAAAAGGTGACAAATTTAATCTTACGAAATCTCAATGCAAAAATTTTAGGATCTATATATTTGGTAATTACTATAAACAATTTAGAAAAAATTTTAATAATAAATTAATAACAAAAAAGTTTAATAATTTAAAACATACACTTAATCAAATATTTCTAGAAATTAAAAAAAATAAAAGTAAAAAATATATAATTTTATTTAGTCCAGCAGGAGCATCATTTGACAATTTTAAAAACTTTGAGGAAAGAGGTTTTTATTTTAATCAAACAATTAAAAAATATTTAAATGCAAGGCGATAGTTTTCTTTATAAATTTTATTATCAATGGTGGAAAAATATTGATAAATCTATTTTTTTTATAATTAGTTTATTATTTATTATTGGTCTATTTTTTTCTTTAGTCTCTACTTCTTTAATAGCCTCTGATAAGCTAGATACAAATAGCTATTTCTTTTTTTTTAAACATCTAATTTATGTTTTAATTGGAATATTTATCGTTTTTATATTTTCTTCTTTTAGGAAAGAACAATTAATAAAATATTCAATAATACTTTTTTTTATCTCCTTATTTTCTTTAGTCTTAGTTCCAATCATAGGTATTGAGGTCAAAGGTTCCAAGAGATGGATAGATCTCTTTTTCTTACCAAGGTTTCAGCCTATCGAAGTTCTAAAGCCTTTTTTGATAGTTTTTTTAGCTACTATTCTTTGTACTGAAAAAACTAACTTAACGATAAAATACTTATTAACCACAATAATTATTTCAGTCATATCTTTTCTACTAATAGTACAGCCAGATATAGGTCAGACTTTGTTAGTGGTTTTCTCTTGGTCTGTTTTAATTTTTACATCAGGTATTAGTATATTTATTCTTTTAGCTCTTTTCTGTTTTGCTATAATTTTACTTACATATTTAATTCTATATGTTCCTAAGTTTGACTATATACAGGGACGAATCCTCTCTTTTTTCGATAGGGATTCTGGAACTCACAATTTCCAGTCAGATAAAGCAATAGATTCAATTACCAGCGGCGGTTTTTTTGGTAAAGGAATTGGAGAGGGGATACTTAAAAATAGAGTCCCTGAGGCACATACAGACTATATCATTTCTGTAATTTCTGAAGAATTCGGCGTGGCGGCCATAATTTTAATATTGTTATTGTTTTTAATTTTTATTTATATGGTTTTTAAAAAAATTAGTTTCGAAACAGATGATAGAATTAAATTGATATTAATTGGATCAATCAGTTTGATATTGATGCAAGCAACAATTCATATTGGTGTAAATATTAGATTATTTCCAACTACTGGAATGACTTTACCTTTCTTAAGCTACGGAGGCTCATCAATTATTAGCACATCTATATTAGCAGGAATTATATTAAATTTAACTAAACGAAAAATAAATTAATTAGTGAAAAAAAAAGTTTTTATTNCTACGGGTGGATCAGGAGGACATGTATTACCAGCTCTTACAATATATAATCATTTAAAAACCGCTTATGATATTTTGATTTCAAGCGATCAAAGAGGACTTAAATATTTTGAGTCAGAAAATTATAAACCTATTATTATTGATACCCCAAAAATAAAAATTTCTATTTTTTTTCCTTTTATAATTTTTAAAGTATTTTTGTTAATAATAAAATCTTTAAGTATTTTAAAAAAAGAAAAAATATCAATTTTAATTTCTACCGGTGGATATATGTCATTACCATTATGTCTTGCTGCAAAAATATTAGGTATTAAAATTTATTTAATTGAACCAAATATGGTTTTGGGTAGAGCAAATAAATTTTTTTTAAAATTTTCAAAAATTATTATTTGTTACTCAAAAAATATAATCGGTTTGCCAAAAAACTTTGAGAATAAATTAAGAATTCTAAAACCTTTAATTAGAAAAAAATATTATGAGGAATTAACAAATCTTCAGGAAACAAAGTTATTTACAATATGTATTATTGGTGGAAGTCAGGGTGCTGAAATATTTGATGATTTATTGCATCAAACTTTAGCTAAAGTTTCTACAAGAGTAAAAATAAAAATTATTCATCAAACAAGTAAAAGTAATCAAAATTTTCTTTCAAATTTTTATAAAGAAAATCAAATAGAACATCATGTTTTTGTATTTGAAAAAGATCTTAATAAAATTTTAATTAAATCTGATCTTTGCATTACTAGAGCTGGTGCTTCAAGTTTAGCAGAATTATCATTGTTAAAAGTACCATTCATATCTATTCCTCTTCCATCATCTATGGATAACCATCAATATGAAAATGCAAAATTTTATGAGGCTCAAAACGCTTGTTGGATTATAAATCAAAAAGATTTTGAGAAACAAAATTTCGAAGATCTTTTGATTAAGATAATTAAAAATAAAGAGGAATATTTAGTGAAAAAAAATAATTTAGAAAATTTAAATTTCCAAAATACATGGATTAATGTTAATCAAAATTTATTATCAATTTTAAATGAAAATTAAATTAGCAAAAACAGAACTAATACATTTTATAGGCATTGGTGGCATTGGTATGAGCGGTTTAGCTCTAATAATGAAAGGTAAAGGCTTTAGGGTTCAAGGTAGCGATATATCTATTAACAAAAACATAGAAAGACTTAAAAAAGAAAAAATAAAAGTTTTAATTGGACATAAAAAACAAAATATTAACAAAGCAACAATATTAGTTGTGTCTTCAGCTATTAAAAAAAATAATCCAGAAATGTTAGAGGCAGTAAAGAAGCAACTGCCTATTTATAAAAGAGGTGAAATGTTAGCAAATATTGTATCTTTAACAAAAAATATTGTTGTAGTGGGTTCACACGGTAAGACTACTACCACGTCTCTAATAACTTCTATTTTTCAAGAAACAAAAATAGATCCAACTATTATTAATGGAGGAGTAATAAATTCTATAAATAATTCTGCAAAACTCGGCAAAAGTGAATGGTCAATATTAGAAGCCGATGAGTCTGATGGTAGTTTTGTTCACACTCCTCCAACATATGCAATAATAACAAATATTGATAGAGAACACATGGATTATTATCAATCAATGGAAAAATTAAATAAGTATTTTGAAAATTTTGTTAACAAGGTTCCATCTTTTGGAAAATCATTTATTTGTTTAGACAATAAAAATAATAAAAATTTGATAAAAAAATTAAAAAATAAAAATTTTTATACTTATGGAATAGAACATACATCTAATTTTTGTATTAAAAATATAAAACAATTTAGAGAATACTCAGAATATGATTTAAAAATTAGATTACCCAACAAGAAAATTGACATAGTTAAAAAGATAAAAATTCCATTATTAGGTTTGCATAATATAAAAAATTCAGCAGCTGCAACAGCCTTAGCACTTAATGTTGGTATAAGTATTTCAAATATAAAAAAAGGGCTTAGAAACTTTAAAGGTGTTCAAAGAAGATTTAATAAAATTTTTACCTTTAACAATGTTGATTTTTTTGATGATTATGCCCATCATCCAACTGAAATTAAAGAAGTTCTAAATGGAGTAAAAAAAGTTTACTCAAATTATGAAAAAATATGTATTTTTCAACCACATAGGATTTCAAGGTTGAAAGATTTAAAGTCAGAATTTGCCTCTGCATTTAAAAATGCTGACAAAGTAATTCTCTTTCCAATATATACAGCAGGTGAAAAAATCAAATTAGGTTTTAGTTATTCAAAATTTGCAAAAGAGATAATTAAAAAATCTAAAGTTCAACTTTTCTTAGTGAGTGACAAATATCAATTAGCCAAATATATAAAACATAATATTTATGGAAATAAAATAGTAATAGGAATGGGAGCGGGTTCCATTTCATCATGGATGAGAGAAATACCTAAATTTTTGTAATGAGTGATTATTTAAAAGAATTATCATTAGAATTTAATGAAAATCTAAAATTGAATTATAATTTAAAGAAAAAAAATTGGTTTAATATCGGTGGCAAAACAAAGATTTATTACAAAGCAAAAAATTTAAAAGAATTAATCAAGTTTTTAAAAAAGATTAATACTAAAGAAAAAATTTTTATTTTAGGAGGGGGCTCTAATACGTTAATTACAGATAATGATTATGACGGTGTTGTAATTAAATTATCAAATAATTTTAATAATATTTCTTTATTATCTGAAGAAATTATTATCGCAGGAAGCGCTGTTAGCGATAAATCGCTGTCAAAATTTGCTATGGATAATAATTTGGGAGGCTTTGAATTTTTGTCATGTATTCCAGGAACAATTGGTGGTGGTATTAAAATGAATGCAGGATGTTTTGGTAAGGAATTTAAAGATTTATTAGTTTCTATTCAAGTTATAAATAAATCAGGTAAAGTTTTAACTATTCTAGCTAAAGATATTGATTTTAAATATAGAGATAGCGGATTATCTGACGAGCTTATATATTTAAGCGCATCATTTAAGGGATATAAAAAAGATAAAGATTTAATAAAGGCTGAAGTTCAAAGATTAATAAAAAAAAAGGAACTCGCACAACCTACAAGATTAAAAACAAGTGGTAGTACGTTTAAAAATCCTATTAACCAAACTGATAAAAAGGTATGGCAGCTTATTAGTGAAACTGTTCCACTTGAAAAATCATTTGGGGATGCTTCAATTTCAGAGAAACANTGTAATTTTTTTGTAAACAAAGGTAATGCTAAATTTGAAGATATGAAGAATTTGATTGATTTTGTGTCTGATTGTGTTTTTAAAAAAACAGGGATTAAGCTTGAAACAGAAATTAAAATAGTAGAGTAGTTTGAAAAATAAAATATTAATCATATCAGGCGGTATTTCAAAAGAAAGATTAATTAGCCTTGATACTGGATTACAAGTATCAAAAGAATTAAGAAAAAATTCTTATCATGTAAAAATTTCTGAACCAAACAACAATCTAGAAAATACCATAAAAACATTTAAACCTGACATAATTTTTAATGCCTTACACGGACAGTTTGGTGAAGATGGTTATATCCAGACTATACTTGAAAGATTTAAAATACCATATACTCATTCAGGTGTAATTCCTTCTGCAATAGCGATGGATAAAGAAATATCCAAAAAATTATTCATAAAACATAAAATAAATACTCCAAAATTCTTAACGTATTCATTTAATAAAAAAAATTCACAACTCCTAAAAGTAATTTATAGTAAATTAAAATTTCCAGTTGTAGTCAAACCATTAAATGAAGGATCAAGTGTAAATGTATTTATCTGTAATAAAAAAAATATATTCAAAATTTTAAATTCGCTTAAAAATTATAAAAAAGTAATGATTGAAGAATTTATTGGAGGTAGAGAAATACAGGTTGCAATTTTAGGAAACAGAAAATTAGGAGCTATAGAGCTAAGACCAAAGAGAAAATTTTACGATTACCAAGCTAAATATAATACTAATGCTCAAACGCAGCATATTATAAAGATTGATTTACCTAAAAAAAAATTAAATGAAGTTTTAAATCTTGCCTCTAAAGCTCATAAAATAATTGGCTGTAAAGGAGTCACCAGATCTGATTTTAAATACTGTAATGGAAAATTTTATTTACTCGAGATTAATACACAGCCTGGAATGACAAAACTTTCTTTAGTTCCTGAAATAGCTGCTTATAACGGAATGAGTTTCAAAGAATTAATAGAGTGGATACTAAATGATGCCTCAACAAAAAGGTAAAAAAATTTTATTTTATATATCAATTTTTCTAATAGTTGGATCGATTAACAACAACTCATTTACTAAAGTTAAATTTGATAAAATCGAAGATATTAAAATTTCAGGGTTAAATGAAAATGAAAATTTAAATCTTTTACAAAATATTCAAGGTTTAAATTTAAAAAATTTATTTTTTTTAAATGAGAACGAAATTTCAAAAATAATAAGTTCTAATAGTCTAGTCGAAAATTTTGAAATATTTAAAAAATACCCTTATACGTTAGATATTAAAATTGAAAAAACAAACTCTATTGCAAAAGTTAACAGGAACGGAAAAATTTTAATTGTAGGCTCAAATGGTAAGTTATCTGATAAAAAATATTCAGAGAAAGAGTTACCATTCATTTTTGGAAAGCCAGAGATTAAAGAATTTATTAAATTTACCAATTTAATTGAGCAATCTAAGTTTTCTTTTGATGAAATTAAAAATTTCTATTTTTTTCCTTCTAAAAGATGGGATCTAGAACTTAAAAATAATATAATTTTAAAATTATCAAAAGATCATACTAGAGTTTCTTTAAACCAAGCTTTTGAAGTTTTAAATGATAATAATTTCAATAATATTAAAGTTATTGATGCAAGAATTAAGAATCAAATTATTTTAAATGAGTGAAGAAGTAAGTTTTGAAACATATCTGAGTATTTCAAAAAAAAAATTTGGAATTTATTTATTAGATAAAATAAATTTAAAAAATATTTACAAACAAGAATTATACTTCGAAAATAGCACAGATCAGATTGATTATAATTTATTAAGTCAGTTCCTTGATAAAAATATCTTTAAAATAGAAAAATTGAGCAGAAATTTTTTAAAAAGCATTTTCCTTATAATTGAAAATAATAAAATTTTAGATTTTTCTATTGGAATAAAAAAAAAAAATTATAGTAAAAAAATTAACAGACAATTTTTAGAAAGTTCACTCACTGAGCTTAAGCATTTGTTTAAAGAAAACTATAAAAATAATAAAATTCTGCATTTTTGTGTTAATAGATATTTAATTGATGGGGCTAATCACTCATTATTTGATAAAGAAATTGATGGTGACCATATATGTGTTGAGGCAAATTTTATTTCAATACCAACCTTGTTGACTAAAGAAATAAGTGAAGTGTTGGAAAAATATCAAATAAAAATAGATCGTTTCTTTGATAAGAAATATATTCAAAACTTTTTTCAAGAACAAACTTTTGATTTGTCTGTATGTGCGTTTAAGATGAAAAGTGGTCAAAATCAGAATGAAATTCTTTTAATTTCAAAAACTGTTAAAAAAAAGGGTTTTTTTGAAAAATTTTTTCAATTATTTAGTTAATATTGTCTTATCTGGTAACAATAGTTGTTTTTAAGTTTTAGTATATACAAATTAAAGTGTAGGTGTGTCATACTTAACTCAAAAAACACTTAAAAGTAAAGTTTCATTTAGTGGAATAGCATTGCATAGCGGATTGAATGTGAATATTTGCATAAAGCCTGCTGAGCCCGATTTTGGAATTGTATTTAAAAGAGTCGACTTAAAATTAAATAATATAGTTTATCCAAACTTTAATAACGTAACAAATACATCTTTAAACACAACAGTTGAAAATGAGTTTGGTGTAAGTGTCTCAACTATAGAGCATTTAATGGGAGCTTTATTTGGTTTAGGAATTGATAATGCATTAATTGAAATTGATAATGAAGAAGTACCAATCTTAGATGGTTCAGCAAAAATATTTATAGATAAAATAATCTCCTCAGGTTTTAAATTAAGTAATTCTCCAATTAAAGTTATCAAAATTAATAATGAGATAAAATATTCTAAAGGAGAAAGATTTATTTCTATCAAACCTTCAACCCTAAGTTTGGATATTGATTTTGAATTAAAATATGAAAATAATATAATTGGAAATCAAAGAAATAAAGTTAAAGTTTATGAAGATGATCTTAGAGATATTTATAATTCTAGGACTTATTGTTTATTTGAAGACATTGAAATTATCAAAAAAAATGGAATGGCAAAAGGTGGGAGTCTTGAAAATGCAATAGTAGTCAAAGGTGAAGAAATATTAAATTCAGGGGGATTGAGAAATAACAAAGAATTTGTAAATCATAAAATTTTGGATTG
>FUFK010040062.1_pt1 | contig 21253 bp, 8 predicted proteins | sample 1021851 | NCBI WGS metagenome assembly FUFK01 (sample SAMEA51879418, study PRJEB19060) | metagenome
CGATGATTTCCCGCAGTCAGGGCCGCAGCGCCACGGCGGCTATCGCCTATCGCGTGGCGGAGCGTATCGACGACCGCCGCACCGGGCTGACCTTCGATTACGCGGCGCGGGGCGGTGTCGATCACACCGAAACCCTTGCGCCTGAGCACGCCCCGGATTGGGTCTTCGACCGATCCGAGTTGTGGAACCGCGTCGAGGAAGCCGAGACCCGCAAGAACAGCCAGGTCGCCCGCGAGGTGCGCGTGGCCCTGCCTGCCGAGCTGACCCATGCGCAGCGGGTCGAGCTGGTCCGGGACTTCGCCCAGGAACAGTTCGTGGACCGTGGCATGATCGCGGATATCGCCCTGCACGCGCCAGGGCGCGATGGCGATGATCGCAATCACCATGCCCACATTCTGCTGACCACCCGCGAGATTGGCCCCGAGGGCTTCACCACCAAAAACCGCGACTGGAACAAGGTCGAGGTTCTGGAAGGCTGGCGCGAAGCCTGGGCGCGGGACAGCAACATCGCTCTTGAGCGCGCCGGCATCGAGGATCGCGTGGATCACCGGACCTTGGAGGCACAGCGGGACGAGGCGCTTGAGCTGGCATCGGCGGCGCGGGAGCGCGGCGACGAGGGTGCGGAGCTGGTGCAGACCGTGCGGGCCGTCGAGCTGGATCGCCCGCCGTTGCCCCAGCTTTCCCCTGGCGCGTGGCAGATGAAAGAACGCGGCATCGAGGTCGGCCGCGTCGGGGCCTGGCACGAGGCCAAGGCCCGCGCGGCTGAGGTGATGGAGGTCGCCCGCGAGCTGGCCAGTCATGTCCGCGATTGGCTCGACCGGGCGGCGGATCGCGTGTTGGATCGTCTCGGGCCGGAGCAGTCCGAACTGGCGCTTGCCGGGGGGCGTGAGGGCCGGGACCAGGAACCGGACCTCGCCACGCGGCTGCGCGAAGCGTGGGACGCCCGGAAAGAGGGTCGGGAGCAGCATGAGGCCGAGACCTCAGAACGGGAGGCCCCGGACGATCTGGCGTCGCGGTTGCGGGCCGCGGCTGCCGGGATTGACCGGGAGGCGTTCAGTGACCGGGTTTCTACGCTGCGCGAGGGTCGTGAGGCCGACGAACAGCACGTCGCGCAGGAGCAGGAGCGGCAGCGCACCAAGGAGCTGGAACAGGAGCAGGAGCGCGAAGTTCATGCCCGCCGCGACCGAGGGCATGATTACGGGTTGTAGACCTTCGCTGCGCTGCTCACGAACAACCGCTGTGCGGACGGAGCGGACCTTAGAGGTTTGAGTTTCAAGGTCCGCTCTTGCAATCCGCAGCAAGTCTTAGCCACTCACGAGGCCAAATGCCATTGCTGCTAGTGCTGCAAATCCAGCGTTCCAAGCCAGGGTACGCAAGCCCACGATGCCCAAGGGGTACAGCAAGGCATACGCGACGCGCGCGGCGACAAAGATTACGGCCCCCCACTGAGTCAGCGCGTTTGAAGTTCCCAAAACCTCGGTCGCCAGAACGAGGGGGACGAACAAAACGGCGGCCTCAATGCTATTTCTGACAGTCCGGGCAAGCCGACCGGCGACAGGGGCGTCTGCCTCCACGAAATCAGCTCGGTTTCCGGTCACGTATGTCATGCCTTTGGCCCGCGCCAGTATCAAAGGTTGAGCAAGCAGCAGCGCAGCAAACGTCGCCAGAAAAATCAGAAGGGAGATCATCTCGGGGGTCATTTTCAGTTTCCTTTCGGCATGGTTCTGTGTATTGTTTTGATCGGTACAAAATAGCTTAGCGGCGTTTGACCCCCTGAGTCAATCATTTTGTTTGGAGCAGTACAAAATGCCACGTGCGCTAGAATTCGATCTCGAGACGGCAAGAGCCGCCATCATGCAGGTGTTCTGGAGCAGGGGATACGAGGCAACGAGTTTGAGTGATCTCGAACGGGCAACGTCACTCGTTCGTACCAGTCTCTACAATTCGTTTGGCAAGAAGCCTGAAATGTTTCTGGACAGTCTGAAGCTTTACCACGAGACGATTGAAAATCAGATCGAGGCAATAACGCGAGGGCGGGGAAGCGAGTCACTCATCGAGGTGATCAGTGCCATGATGGAAGGATCGGACAAGACGCCCCAACAGCCTGCTGGATGTCTGATGGTTATGTCAGCGACGCAAAGTAAAACCATCGAGCCCCGCCATCTTCAGCTTGTACGGGACTACAGGCAGATGCTTGTCGGAAAGGCGAAACAGGTGCTTGAGCGAGACAGGCAATCGGGGCGGCTCGCACGATATATTGACCCCGAGGGTGCAGCAGAGTTTTTGGTTTGTGTTGTCTGGGGCGCGCTGGCTGCACAATGCCTCAGCGGAGGGCGCGACGCTGCTGCAGACGGGGCAGACATGCTCAAGATGACGATACAAAATTGGCTGAGTAACTGACTGAGTATCTCGTTCTCGTCAGATTGAAAGCTGCCGTTCGACGCCCGCGCAGCATCGGTGTGTCTGGGCTCAGAGTCAGATTTCGCCGCGCTCTGCATGAACGGCTGCTTTACTGAACCCGCAAGGGCATCGAGCGTTCCGATATTTGAGGTCTTCACGCTCGATGCCCTTGCTATCGGCGCACCTAGTTGCTGACGGAACTCACACGGTAGATATTTCATGAAGAAGGTCTGAAAAAACGAAAGGGGCGGACTAGCCACCCCTTCGCATCTATTTCCCACCTAAGGGAAGCGGTCACGGTTGCCCGCGCCGTATCTGGCTCCTTAGGTAGCATCCTGTGGCCACAGAGTCAAGATTTTCAGTATGGGAGATTCTTGAGCGCGCGCTCTTTAATGTGCTCGAAATCGGCTTCGGAAATGCGCGGGATCACTCGCCCAGGTGGACTTAGGCGGCTTACGGCCACCGTCATCAGGTGGTCACAGATCACCCACGCTTGTTTCGCCTGTAGCGGGGACTGCATAGGGTAAGCATGTGGGTTGTCAGGCTGCGACTTGGTAGAGAAAGGCAGCACTGTGACTTTGCCGTGAAGGGTCGTTTTCAGCGACATGATGAGCACGGGCCGTGTTTTCCAGAACTCGGGCAACTGGGCGTCGTCGGGTAGCTTGCACCAATACACCTGACGGATGCGCGGAGCACTCTTGACGGTTGGCGCAACGCGCGGCGGTGGGGTTTCTTCTGCCATTCTGTTCCGTCACCTTTTCCACGGCCAGCGCCAGCCGGGGCGTTGTGCCTCTTGCGGGGCAGGCAGCATCCGGCGCAAGTCCTCGATGTGCTTCCCCCTCTCTTCCGCCAGTGCCTCGGCCACGGCGGCGCGTTGTTCGGCCTCTGCCAACTGTGCTTTCAGCGTATTAACTTCACCGGGCAAGTGGGTGTTCTTGTTGGTAAAGTTATCTGGTTCATCTTGTCCACCTGTTTTCGCGCTTTCCGTCCGTGGCTGGTAAACTCTGGCAAGTTCTGCAGGATCAATTTGCCACTGGCCTTTCCCATCCTGAACACCAGAAACTTTGCCGGTTTTCAGTGCTTTTGTGAGTGTTGGGCGGGATACTTGGTAAATCTTTACCGCCTCACGGATGGAAACATTAGCCACGGTGAATACCCCTATTCGCTATCTTCAGTAGGATGGCCAAAGGCGGGCAAGCTTGGTTCTAGACCGGGAAAGGATGGCTGAGAAACGGGTGGTAAACCTTGACCGGCTGGAAGCTGAAGCTCACCGACACGGGGCAGGCGGTGCAACTCTTCCTTGGCCGCATCGAGAGCACCAGCGGGTTGTTCATCCTCGCTGACCAGAACCTCGGCTTGCAGGCGCGAATACCGGAGCTTGTCACGGCCTTCTGTCCACGCCACGCGGCTATTCAGAACATAGGCGTTTACCGTGCCACTTGCGCCAATCTGGACAACTTCGACCCAGTTCCCGGATTCCAGTATCTTGAGGGCGCGCTTCACTGTTGCAGGCGAGGAACCCATGAGTTTTGCGAGCACTTTGTGCGAGGCGACGATAGCGTTCTGTTCCCCGACATTCGCCACCAGGACATGCAGCAACGCCCCGGCAGCGGGCGACTTAACTGCCAGCCGACCCCACGCTTCATGCGCTGCGCGGTCGGTTTGGACGAAGTGTCCCCGCTGCTTCTTTGCCGGAAGCATTGCCCGTTCTCCCCCTAGCTCATCCATGACCTACCCCTAGCTCATCCATGTTCAAATATCAGTTAAATCTGCAGCATATCTTTATCTGGCTGCTCTAATTTCGACCATACTGACCCGTCAAATATCGGTCAAGCTTGTTCAAATTTCGAGCAGACCTAGGTCACAGCTATGAGCTAGGGGTAGGTCACAGCTGTGACCTACCTCCCCCCCTTAAGTCCTTGTTTTTATTGGCTCGAAATTTTCCGCCTTCTAATGATCTATAGGAGGGCAAAAAATCCACGCTCGTTCGATCGGTAGCGCTCGTCAGTAAGCTGGCGAACGATCGGGCGGGGGTGGAGTTTTTGACTGACACAGGCGACGGAGGAGCCTGTTTATCTGTCAGTGCGTTTTTCGCACCATTGCTGATGATGTTCGTTCATACCGCTGGCGAAACGCCAACCGGATGGGGTGGGTCTGGCAGGGAGGGGAAGGGTTATCCCCAATCTCGCCTTTCAACGCCTGTGGCAACGGTCGGATTGTGCTGAGAATGGGAAGGAGGTCGGTGGCTCCTCAGTTCTCCCCTTGCGGTACTTGCCTGATCCAGAAGGCGCAGAAGCTGGATCCGTTGTCCTGGTCCACGACCTGCCCACCGAACCACGATCTACCGCAGTTGTAGCGCACCAGATCATCGACCGAGAGGGCCGACTTGACCGTTTCCATCCCATAGGCCAGCAGAAGGCCCAGAACGGCCCCTGTGGCGAGCATGGAAGTCAGCCACACCCAGAACCCGCCAAAGTAGCGCCACGCCTGCCTGCGGGCCTCTCCGGCGGCCTGTGAAAGGCTTCTAGCCACTTCGAGGCTCTCGGCCCGGGTTTTCTCGATAGCCCCCTCAGCGGCGCTTGCAGCGGCTTTGCTGGTCTCTTCCCGGAGCACTGCCGCAACCCCCAGCAAACGCATCTCGACGGCTTTCTGGACTTCGGGGCCAACCTTGCGCATCCGATCCACGCCCTCGGCCAGCATTTCGTGCAGGGCTTCGGCTTCTTCCTTGTCCAGACTGGTGCGCTTCAGGCGTTCCATGTCCTGCCGGATCAGGGTGATTTCATCGACGAGCTGCTGGAAGGGATCTTTGACGCTCATGGACGTTCCGCCTTCGCAGCAACACCATCCAGTTCTTCCAGCAACCCGACCAGCTCTTTCTGATCAACTTCGCGGGTGACAGCCCGGCGCAGGAGGGCGGCGAGCGCACGGGCCTTTTCCGGGTCTTTCAGCGCGTTGGATATTGCCACTGATCCGACGATGATCTTGCGACGGGTTTCACTGGCCTTCTGGCGTTCTTTCAGACGGGCCAGTTTGGCCTGCGTCGCTGCAATTTGCTGATCAATACTCCGCGCCATTCCGACCTCCGCGCTCCTGACAATTGTTGATTTCTCGCAAAGGTTGAGGCAAGGTGCAAGACACGAAGTGCCCACTTATACAAACGCTTTGCGTTTGTGTGGGCGGGGGAGACTGCGTTTCCCCTCGACCCCTAAGCGAAGTGCGGCACAGAATGGCAATCTATCATCTCAGAGCTTCGATGATTTCCCGCAGTCAGGGCCGCAGCGCCACGGCGGCTATCGCCTATCGCGTGGCGGAGCGTATCGACGACCGCCGCACCGGGCTGACCTTCGATTACGCGGCGCGGGGCGGTGTCGATCACACCGAAACCCTTGCGCCTGAGCACGCCCCGGATTGGGTCTTCGACCGATCCGAGTTGTGGAACCGCGTCGAGGAAGCCGAGACCCGCAAGAACAGCCAGGTCGCCCGCGAGGTGCGCGTGGCCCTGCCTGCCGAGCTGACCCATGCGCAGCGGGTCGAGCTGGTCCGGGACTTCGCCCAGGAACAGTTCGTGGACCGTGGCATGATCGCGGATATCGCCCTGCACGCGCCAGGGCGCGATGGCGATGATCGCAATCACCATGCCCACATTCTGCTGACCACCCGCGAGATTGGCCCCGAGGGCTTCACCACCAAAAACCGCGACTGGAACAAGGTCGAGGTTCTGGAAGGCTGGCGCGAAGCCTGGGCGCGGGACAGCAACATCGCTCTTGAGCGCGCCGGCATCGAGGATCGCGTGGATCACCGGACCTTGGAGGCACAGCGGGACGAGGCGCTTGAGCTGGCATCGGCGGCGCGGGAGCGCGGCGACGAGGGTGCGGAGCTGGTGCAGACCGTGCGGGCCGTCGAGCTGGATCGCCCGCCGTTGCCCCAGCTTTCCCCTGGCGCGTGGCAGATGAAAGAACGCGGCATCGAGGTCGGCCGCGTCGGGGCCTGGCACGAGGCCAAGGCCCGCGCGGCTGAGGTGATGGAGGTCGCCCGCGAGCTGGCCAGTCATGTCCGCGATTGGCTCGACCGGGCGGCGGATCGCGTGTTGGATCGTCTCGGGCCGGAGCAGTCCGAACTGGCGCTTGCCGGGGGGCGTGAGGGCCGGGACCAGGAACCGGACCTCGCCACGCGGCTGCGCGAAGCGTGGGACGCCCGGAAAGAGGGTCGGGAGCAGCATGAGGCCGAGACCTCAGAACGGGAGGCCCCGGACGATCTGGCGTCGCGGTTGCGGGCCGCGGCTGCCGGGATTGACCGGGAGGCGTTCAGTGACCGGGTTTCTACGCTGCGCGAGGGTCGTGAGGCCGACGAACAGCACGTCGCGCAGGAGCAGGAGCGGCAGCGCACCAAGGAGCTGGAACAGGAGCAGGAGCGCGAAGTTCATGCCCGCCGCGACCGAGGGCATGATTACGGGTTGTAGACCTTCGCTGCGCTGCTCACGAACAACCGCTGTGCGGACGGAGCGGACCTTAGAGGTTTGAGTTTCAAGGTCCGCTCTTGCAATCCGCAGCAAGTCTTAGCCACTCACGAGGCCAAATGCCATTGCTGCTAGTGCTGCAAATCCAGCGTTCCAAGCCAGGGTACGCAAGCCCACGATGCCCAAGGGGTACAGCAAGGCATACGCGACGCGCGCGGCGACAAAGATTACGGCCCCCCACTGAGTCAGCGCGTTTGAAGTTCCCAAAACCTCGGTCGCCAGAACGAGGGGGACGAACAAAACGGCGGCCTCAATGCTATTTCTGACAGTCCGGGCAAGCCGACCGGCGACAGGGGCGTCTGCCTCCACGAAATCAGCTCGGTTTCCGGTCACGTATGTCATGCCTTTGGCCCGCGCCAGTATCAAAGGTTGAGCAAGCAGCAGCGCAGCAAACGTCGCCAGAAAAATCAGAAGGGAGATCATCTCGGGGGTCATTTTCAGTTTCCTTTCGGCATGGTTCTGTGTATTGTTTTGATCGGTACAAAATAGCTTAGCGGCGTTTGACCCCCTGAGTCAATCATTTTGTTTGGAGCAGTACAAAATGCCACGTGCGCTAGAATTCGATCTCGAGACGGCAAGAGCCGCCATCATGCAGGTGTTCTGGAGCAGGGGATACGAGGCAACGAGTTTGAGTGATCTCGAACGGGCAACGTCACTCGTTCGTACCAGTCTCTACAATTCGTTTGGCAAGAAGCCTGAAATGTTTCTGGACAGTCTGAAGCTTTACCACGAGACGATTGAAAATCAGATCGAGGCAATAACGCGAGGGCGGGGAAGCGAGTCACTCATCGAGGTGATCAGTGCCATGATGGAAGGATCGGACAAGACGCCCCAACAGCCTGCTGGATGTCTGATGGTTATGTCAGCGACGCAAAGTAAAACCATCGAGCCCCGCCATCTTCAGCTTGTACGGGACTACAGGCAGATGCTTGTCGGAAAGGCGAAACAGGTGCTTGAGCGAGACAGGCAATCGGGGCGGCTCGCACGATATATTGACCCCGAGGGTGCAGCAGAGTTTTTGGTTTGTGTTGTCTGGGGCGCGCTGGCTGCACAATGCCTCAGCGGAGGGCGCGACGCTGCTGCAGACGGGGCAGACATGCTCAAGATGACGATACAAAATTGGCTGAGTAACTGACTGAGTATCTCGTTCTCGTCAGATTGAAAGCTGCCGTTCGACGCCCGCGCAGCATCGGTGTGTCTGGGCTCAGAGTCAGATTTCGCCGCGCTCTGCATGAACGGCTGCTTTACTGAACCCGCAAGGGCATCGAGCGTTCCGATATTTGAGGTCTTCACGCTCGATGCCCTTGCTATCGGCGCACCTAGTTGCTGACGGAACTCACACGGTAGATATTTCATGAAGAAGGTCTGAAAAAACGAAAGGGGCGGACTAGCCACCCCTTCGCATCTATTTCCCACCTAAGGGAAGCGGTCACGGTTGCCCGCGCCGTATCTGGCTCCTTAGGTAGCATCCTGTGGCCACAGAGTCAAGATTTTCAGTATGGGAGATTCTTGAGCGCGCGCTCTTTAATGTGCTCGAAATCGGCTTCGGAAATGCGCGGGATCACTCGCCCAGGTGGACTTAGGCGGCTTACGGCCACCGTCATCAGGTGGTCACAGATCACCCACGCTTGTTTCGCCTGTAGCGGGGACTGCATAGGGTAAGCATGTGGGTTGTCAGGCTGCGACTTGGTAGAGAAAGGCAGCACTGTGACTTTGCCGTGAAGGGTCGTTTTCAGCGACATGATGAGCACGGGCCGTGTTTTCCAGAACTCGGGCAACTGGGCGTCGTCGGGTAGCTTGCACCAATACACCTGACGGATGCGCGGAGCACTCTTGACGGTTGGCGCAACGCGCGGCGGTGGGGTTTCTTCTGCCATTCTGTTCCGTCACCTTTTCCACGGCCAGCGCCAGCCGGGGCGTTGTGCCTCTTGCGGGGCAGGCAGCATCCGGCGCAAGTCCTCGATGTGCTTCCCCCTCTCTTCCGCCAGTGCCTCGGCCACGGCGGCGCGTTGTTCGGCCTCTGCCAACTGTGCTTTCAGCGTATTAACTTCACCGGGCAAGTGGGTGTTCTTGTTGGTAAAGTTATCTGGTTCATCTTGTCCACCTGTTTTCGCGCTTTCCGTCCGTGGCTGGTAAACTCTGGCAAGTTCTGCAGGATCAATTTGCCACTGGCCTTTCCCATCCTGAACACCAGAAACTTTGCCGGTTTTCAGTGCTTTTGTGAGTGTTGGGCGGGATACTTGGTAAATCTTTACCGCCTCACGGATGGAAACATTAGCCACGGTGAATACCCCTATTCGCTATCTTCAGTAGGATGGCCAAAGGCGGGCAAGCTTGGTTCTAGACCGGGAAAGGATGGCTGAGAAACGGGTGGTAAACCTTGACCGGCTGGAAGCTGAAGCTCACCGACACGGGGCAGGCGGTGCAACTCTTCCTTGGCCGCATCGAGAGCACCAGCGGGTTGTTCATCCTCGCTGACCAGAACCTCGGCTTGCAGGCGCGAATACCGGAGCTTGTCACGGCCTTCTGTCCACGCCACGCGGCTATTCAGAACATAGGCGTTTACCGTGCCACTTGCGCCAATCTGGACAACTTCGACCCAGTTCCCGGATTCCAGTATCTTGAGGGCGCGCTTCACTGTTGCAGGCGAGGAACCCATGAGTTTTGCGAGCACTTTGTGCGAGGCGACGATAGCGTTCTGTTCCCCGACATTCGCCACCAGGACATGCAGCAACGCCCCGGCAGCGGGCGACTTAACTGCCAGCCGACCCCACGCTTCATGCGCTGCGCGGTCGGTTTGGACGAAGTGTCCCCGCTGCTTCTTTGCCGGAAGCATTGCCCGTTCTCCCCCTAGCTCATCCATGACCTACCCCTAGCTCATCCATGTTCAAATATCAGTTAAATCTGCAGCATATCTTTATCTGGCTGCTCTAATTTCGACCATACTGACCCGTCAAATATCGGTCAAGCTTGTTCAAATTTCGAGCAGACCTAGGTCACAGCTATGAGCTAGGGGTAGGTCACAGCTGTGACCTACCTCCCCCCCTTAAGTCCTTGTTTTTATTGGCTCGAAATTTTCCGCCTTCTAATGATCTATAGGAGGGCAAAAAATCCACGCTCGTTCGATCGGTAGCGCTCGTCAGTAAGCTGGCGAACGATCGGGCGGGGGTGGAGTTTTTGACTGACACAGGCGACGGAGGAGCCTGTTTATCTGTCAGTGCGTTTTTCGCACCATTGCTGATGATGTTCGTTCATACCGCTGGCGAAACGCCAACCGGATGGGGTGGGTCTGGCAGGGAGGGGAAGGGTTATCCCCAATCTCGCCTTTCAACGCCTGTGGCAACGGTCGGATTGTGCTGAGAATGGGAAGGAGGTCGGTGGCTCCTCAGTTCTCCCCTTGCGGTACTTGCCTGATCCAGAAGGCGCAGAAGCTGGATCCGTTGTCCTGGTCCACGACCTGCCCACCGAACCACGATCTACCGCAGTTGTAGCGCACCAGATCATCGACCGAGAGGGCCGACTTGACCGTTTCCATCCCATAGGCCAGCAGAAGGCCCAGAACGGCCCCTGTGGCGAGCATGGAAGTCAGCCACACCCAGAACCCGCCAAAGTAGCGCCACGCCTGCCTGCGGGCCTCTCCGGCGGCCTGTGAAAGGCTTCTAGCCACTTCGAGGCTCTCGGCCCGGGTTTTCTCGATAGCCCCCTCAGCGGCGCTTGCAGCGGCTTTGCTGGTCTCTTCCCGGAGCACTGCCGCAACCCCCAGCAAACGCATCTCGACGGCTTTCTGGACTTCGGGGCCAACCTTGCGCATCCGATCCACGCCCTCGGCCAGCATTTCGTGCAGGGCTTCGGCTTCTTCCTTGTCCAGACTGGTGCGCTTCAGGCGTTCCATGTCCTGCCGGATCAGGGTGATTTCATCGACGAGCTGCTGGAAGGGATCTTTGACGCTCATGGACGTTCCGCCTTCGCAGCAACACCATCCAGTTCTTCCAGCAACCCGACCAGCTCTTTCTGATCAACTTCGCGGGTGACAGCCCGGCGCAGGAGGGCGGCGAGCGCACGGGCCTTTTCCGGGTCTTTCAGCGCGTTGGATATTGCCACTGATCCGACGATGATCTTGCGACGGGTTTCACTGGCCTTCTGGCGTTCTTTCAGACGGGCCAGTTTGGCCTGCGTCGCTGCAATTTGCTGATCAATACTCCGCGCCATTCCGACCTCCGCGCTCCTGACAATTGTTGATTTCTCGCAAAGGTTGAGGCAAGGTGCAAGACACGAAGTGCCCACTTATACAAACGCTTTGCGTTTGTGTGGGCGGGGGAGACTGCGTTTCCCCTCGACCCCTAAGCGAAGTGCGGCACAGAATGGCAATCTATCATCTCAGAGCTTCGATGATTTCCCGCAGTCAGGGCCGCAGCGCCACGGCGGCTATCGCCTATCGCGTGGCGGAGCGTATCGACGACCGCCGCACCGGGCTGACCTTCGATTACGCGGCGCGGGGCGGTGTCGATCACACCGAAACCCTTGCGCCTGAGCACGCCCCGGATTGGGTCTTCGACCGATCCGAGTTGTGGAACCGCGTCGAGGAAGCCGAGACCCGCAAGAACAGCCAGGTCGCCCGCGAGGTGCGCGTGGCCCTGCCTGCCGAGCTGACCCATGCGCAGCGGGTCGAGCTGGTCCGGGACTTCGCCCAGGAACAGTTCGTGGACCGTGGCATGATCGCGGATATCGCCCTGCACGCGCCAGGGCGCGATGGCGATGATCGCAATCACCATGCCCACATTCTGCTGACCACCCGCGAGATTGGCCCCGAGGGCTTCACCACCAAAAACCGCGACTGGAACAAGGTCGAGGTTCTGGAAGGCTGGCGCGAAGCCTGGGCGCGGGACAGCAACATCGCTCTTGAGCGCGCCGGCATCGAGGATCGCGTGGATCACCGGACCTTGGAGGCACAGCGGGACGAGGCGCTTGAGCTGGCATCGGCGGCGCGGGAGCGCGGCGACGAGGGTGCGGAGCTGGTGCAGACCGTGCGGGCCGTCGAGCTGGATCGCCCGCCGTTGCCCCAGCTTTCCCCTGGCGCGTGGCAGATGAAAGAACGCGGCATCGAGGTCGGCCGCGTCGGGGCCTGGCACGAGGCCAAGGCCCGCGCGGCTGAGGTGATGGAGGTCGCCCGCGAGCTGGCCAGTCATGTCCGCGATTGGCTCGACCGGGCGGCGGATCGCGTGTTGGATCGTCTCGGGCCGGAGCAGTCCGAACTGGCGCTTGCCGGGGGGCGTGAGGGCCGGGACCAGGAACCGGACCTCGCCACGCGGCTGCGCGAAGCGTGGGACGCCCGGAAAGAGGGTCGGGAGCAGCATGAGGCCGAGACCTCAGAACGGGAGGCCCCGGACGATCTGGCGTCGCGGTTGCGGGCCGCGGCTGCCGGGATTGACCGGGAGGCGTTCAGTGACCGGGTTTCTACGCTGCGCGAGGGTCGTGAGGCCGACGAACAGCACGTCGCGCAGGAGCAGGAGCGGCAGCGCACCAAGGAGCTGGAACAGGAGCAGGAGCGCGAAGTTCATGCCCGCCGCGACCGAGGGCATGATTACGGGTTGTAGACCTTCGCTGCGCTGCTCACGAACAACCGCTGTGCGGACGGAGCGGACCTTAGAGGTTTGAGTTTCAAGGTCCGCTCTTGCAATCCGCAGCAAGTCTTAGCCACTCACGAGGCCAAATGCCATTGCTGCTAGTGCTGCAAATCCAGCGTTCCAAGCCAGGGTACGCAAGCCCACGATGCCCAAGGGGTACAGCAAGGCATACGCGACGCGCGCGGCGACAAAGATTACGGCCCCCCACTGAGTCAGCGCGTTTGAAGTTCCCAAAACCTCGGTCGCCAGAACGAGGGGGACGAACAAAACGGCGGCCTCAATGCTATTTCTGACAGTCCGGGCAAGCCGACCGGCGACAGGGGCGTCTGCCTCCACGAAATCAGCTCGGTTTCCGGTCACGTATGTCATGCCTTTGGCCCGCGCCAGTATCAAAGGTTGAGCAAGCAGCAGCGCAGCAAACGTCGCCAGAAAAATCAGAAGGGAGATCATCTCGGGGGTCATTTTCAGTTTCCTTTCGGCATGGTTCTGTGTATTGTTTTGATCGGTACAAAATAGCTTAGCGGCGTTTGACCCCCTGAGTCAATCATTTTGTTTGGAGCAGTACAAAATGCCACGTGCGCTAGAATTCGATCTCGAGACGGCAAGAGCCGCCATCATGCAGGTGTTCTGGAGCAGGGGATACGAGGCAACGAGTTTGAGTGATCTCGAACGGGCAACGTCACTCGTTCGTACCAGTCTCTACAATTCGTTTGGCAAGAAGCCTGAAATGTTTCTGGACAGTCTGAAGCTTTACCACGAGACGATTGAAAATCAGATCGAGGCAATAACGCGAGGGCGGGGAAGCGAGTCACTCATCGAGGTGATCAGTGCCATGATGGAAGGATCGGACAAGACGCCCCAACAGCCTGCTGGATGTCTGATGGTTATGTCAGCGACGCAAAGTAAAACCATCGAGCCCCGCCATCTTCAGCTTGTACGGGACTACAGGCAGATGCTTGTCGGAAAGGCGAAACAGGTGCTTGAGCGAGACAGGCAATCGGGGCGGCTCGCACGATATATTGACCCCGAGGGTGCAGCAGAGTTTTTGGTTTGTGTTGTCTGGGGCGCGCTGGCTGCACAATGCCTCAGCGGAGGGCGCGACGCTGCTGCAGACGGGGCAGACATGCTCAAGATGACGATACAAAATTGGCTGAGTAACTGACTGAGTATCTCGTTCTCGTCAGATTGAAAGCTGCCGTTCGACGCCCGCGCAGCATCGGTGTGTCTGGGCTCAGAGTCAGATTTCGCCGCGCTCTGCATGAACGGCTGCTTTACTGAACCCGCAAGGGCATCGAGCGTTCCGATATTTGAGGTCTTCACGCTCGATGCCCTTGCTATCGGCGCACCTAGTTGCTGACGGAACTCACACGGTAGATATTTCATGAAGAAGGTCTGAAAAAACGAAAGGGGCGGACTAGCCACCCCTTCGCATCTATTTCCCACCTAAGGGAAGCGGTCACGGTTGCCCGCGCCGTATCTGGCTCCTTAGGTAGCATCCTGTGGCCACAGAGTCAAGATTTTCAGTATGGGAGATTCTTGAGCGCGCGCTCTTTAATGTGCTCGAAATCGGCTTCGGAAATGCGCGGGATCACTCGCCCAGGTGGACTTAGGCGGCTTACGGCCACCGTCATCAGGTGGTCACAGATCACCCACGCTTGTTTCGCCTGTAGCGGGGACTGCATAGGGTAAGCATGTGGGTTGTCAGGCTGCGACTTGGTAGAGAAAGGCAGCACTGTGACTTTGCCGTGAAGGGTCGTTTTCAGCGACATGATGAGCACGGGCCGTGTTTTCCAGAACTCGGGCAACTGGGCGTCGTCGGGTAGCTTGCACCAATACACCTGACGGATGCGCGGAGCACTCTTGACGGTTGGCGCAACGCGCGGCGGTGGGGTTTCTTCTGCCATTCTGTTCCGTCACCTTTTCCACGGCCAGCGCCAGCCGGGGCGTTGTGCCTCTTGCGGGGCAGGCAGCATCCGGCGCAAGTCCTCGATGTGCTTCCCCCTCTCTTCCGCCAGTGCCTCGGCCACGGCGGCGCGTTGTTCGGCCTCTGCCAACTGTGCTTTCAGCGTATTAACTTCACCGGGCAAGTGGGTGTTCTTGTTGGTAAAGTTATCTGGTTCATCTTGTCCACCTGTTTTCGCGCTTTCCGTCCGTGGCTGGTAAACTCTGGCAAGTTCTGCAGGATCAATTTGCCACTGGCCTTTCCCATCCTGAACACCAGAAACTTTGCCGGTTTTCAGTGCTTTTGTGAGTGTTGGGCGGGATACTTGGTAAATCTTTACCGCCTCACGGATGGAAACATTAGCCACGGTGAATACCCCTATTCGCTATCTTCAGTAGGATGGCCAAAGGCGGGCAAGCTTGGTTCTAGACCGGGAAAGGATGGCTGAGAAACGGGTGGTAAACCTTGACCGGCTGGAAGCTGAAGCTCACCGACACGGGGCAGGCGGTGCAACTCTTCCTTGGCCGCATCGAGAGCACCAGCGGGTTGTTCATCCTCGCTGACCAGAACCTCGGCTTGCAGGCGCGAATACCGGAGCTTGTCACGGCCTTCTGTCCACGCCACGCGGCTATTCAGAACATAGGCGTTTACCGTGCCACTTGCGCCAATCTGGACAACTTCGACCCAGTTCCCGGATTCCAGTATCTTGAGGGCGCGCTTCACTGTTGCAGGCGAGGAACCCATGAGTTTTGCGAGCACTTTGTGCGAGGCGACGATAGCGTTCTGTTCCCCGACATTCGCCACCAGGACATGCAGCAACGCCCCGGCAGCGGGCGACTTAACTGCCAGCCGACCCCACGCTTCATGCGCTGCGCGGTCGGTTTGGACGAAGTGTCCCCGCTGCTTCTTTGCCGGAAGCATTGCCCGTTCTCCCCCTAGCTCATCCATGACCTACCCCTAGCTCATCCATGTTCAAATATCAGTTAAATCTGCAGCATATCTTTATCTGGCTGCTCTAATTTCGACCATACTGACCCGTCAAATATCGGTCAAGCTTGTTCAAATTTCGAGCAGACCTAGGTCACAGCTATGAGCTAGGGGTAGGTCACAGCTGTGACCTACCTCCCCCCCTTAAGTCCTTGTTTTTATTGGCTCGAAATTTTCCGCCTTCTAATGATCTATAGGAGGGCAAAAAATCCACGCTCGTTCGATCGGTAGCGCTCGTCAGTAAGCTGGCGAACGATCGGGCGGGGGTGGAGTTTTTGACTGACACAGGCGACGGAGGAGCCTGTTTATCTGTCAGTGCGTTTTTCGCACCATTGCTGATGATGTTCGTTCATACCGCTGGCGAAACGCCAACCGGATGGGGTGGGTCTGGCAGGGAGGGGAAGGGTTATCCCCAATCTCGCCTTTCAACGCCTGTGGCAACGGTCGGATTGTGCTGAGAATGGGAAGGAGGTCGGTGGCTCCTCAGTTCTCCCCTTGCGGTACTTGCCTGATCCAGAAGGCGCAGAAGCTGGATCCGTTGTCCTGGTCCACGACCTGCCCACCGAACCACGATCTACCGCAGTTGTAGCGCACCAGATCATCGACCGAGAGGGCCGACTTGACCGTTTCCATCCCATAGGCCAGCAGAAGGCCCAGAACGGCCCCTGTGGCGAGCATGGAAGTCAGCCACACCCAGAACCCGCCAAAGTAGCGCCACGCCTGCCTGCGGGCCTCTCCGGCGGCCTGTGAAAGGCTTCTAGCCACTTCGAGGCTCTCGGCCCGGGTTTTCTCGATAGCCCCCTCAGCGGCGCTTGCAGCGGCTTTGCTGGTCTCTTCCCGGAGCACTGCCGCAACCCCCAGCAAACGCATCTCGACGGCTTTCTGGACTTCGGGGCCAACCTTGCGCATCCGATCCACGCCCTCGGCCAGCATTTCGTGCAGGGCTTCGGCTTCTTCCTTGTCCAGACTGGTGCGCTTCAGGCGTTCCATGTCCTGCCGGATCAGGGTGATTTCATCGACGAGCTGCTGGAAGGGATCTTTGACGCTCATGGACGTTCCGCCTTCGCAGCAACACCATCCAGTTCTTCCAGCAACCCGACCAGCTCTTTCTGATCAACTTCGCGGGTGACAGCCCGGCGCAGGAGGGCGGCGAGCGCACGGGCCTTTTCCGGGTCTTTCAGCGCGTTGGATATTGCCACTGATCCGACGATGATCTTGCGACGGGTTTCACTGGCCTTCTGGCGTTCTTTCAGACGGGCCAGTTTGGCCTGCGTCGCTGCAATTTGCTGATCAATACTCCGCGCCATTCCGACCTCCGCGCTCCTGACAATTGTTGATTTCTCGCAAAGGTTGAGGCAAGGTGCAAGACACGAAGTGCCCACTTATACAAACGCTTTGCGTTTGTGTGGGCGGGGGAGACTGCGTTTCCCCTCGACCCCTAAGCGAAGTGCGGCACAGAATGGCAATCTATCATCTCAGAGCTTCGATGATTTCCCGCAGTCAGGGCCGCAGCGCCACGGCGGCTATCGCCTATCGCGTGGCGGAGCGTATCGACGACCGCCGCACCGGGCTGACCTTCGATTACGCGGCGCGGGGCGGTGTCGATCACACCGAAACCCTTGCGCCTGAGCACGCCCCGGATTGGGTCTTCGACCGATCCGAGTTGTGGAACCGCGTCGAGGAAGCCGAGACCCGCAAGAACAGCCAGGTCGCCCGCGAGGTGCGCGTGGCCCTGCCTGCCGAGCTGACCCATGCGCAGCGGGTCGAGCTGGTCCGGGACTTCGCCCAGGAACAGTTCGTGGACCGTGGCATGATCGCGGATATCGCCCTGCACGCGCCAGGGCGCGATGGCGATGATCGCAATCACCATGCCCACATTCTGCTGACCACCCGCGAGATTGGCCCCGAGGGCTTCACCACCAAAAACCGCGACTGGAACAAGGTCGAGGTTCTGGAAGGCTGGCGCGAAGCCTGGGCGCGGGACAGCAACATCGCTCTTGAGCGCGCCGGCATCGAGGATCGCGTGGATCACCGGACCTTGGAGGCACAGCGGGACGAGGCGCTTGAGCTGGCATCGGCGGCGCGGGAGCGCGGCGACGAGGGTGCGGAGCTGGTGCAGACCGTGCGGGCCGTCGAGCTGGATCGCCCGCCGTTGCCCCAGCTTTCCCCTGGCGCGTGGCAGATGAAAGAACGCGGCATCGAGGTCGGCCGCGTCGGGGCCTGGCACGAGGCCAAGGCCCGCGCGGCTGAGGTGATGGAGGTCGCCCGCGAGCTGGCCAGTCATGTCCGCGATTGGCTCGACCGGGCGGCGGATCGCGTGTTGGATCGTCTCGGGCCGGAGCAGTCCGAACTGGCGCTTGCCGGGGGGCGTGAGGGCCGGGACCAGGAACCGGACCTCGCCACGCGGCTGCGCGAAGCGTGGGACGCCCGGAAAGAGGGTCGGGAGCAGCATGAGGCCGAGACCTCAGAACGGGAGGCCCCGGACGATCTGGCGTCGCGGTTGCGGGCCGCGGCTGCCGGGATTGACCGGGAGGCGTTCAGTGACCGGGTTTCTACGCTGCGCGAGGGTCGTGAGGCCGACGAACAGCACGTCGCGCAGGAGCAGGAGCGGCAGCGCACCAAGGAGCTGGAACAGGAGCAGGAGCGCGAAGTTCATGCCCGCCGCGACCGAGGGCATGATTACGGGTTGTAGACCTTCGCTGCGCTGCTCACGAACAACCGCTGTGCGGACGGAGCGGACCTTAGAGGTTTGAGTTTCAAGGTCCGCTCTTGCAATCCGCAGCAAGTCTTAGCCACTCACGAGGCCAAATGCCATTGCTGCTAGTGCTGCAAATCCAGCGTTCCAAGCCAGGGTACGCAAGCCCACGATGCCCAAGGGGTACAGCAAGGCATACGCGACGCGCGCGGCGACAAAGATTACGGCCCCCCACTGAGTCAGCGCGTTTGAAGTTCCCAAAACCTCGGTCGCCAGAACGAGGGGGACGAACAAAACGGCGGCCTCAATGCTATTTCTGACAGTCCGGGCAAGCCGACCGGCGACAGGGGCGTCTGCCTCCACGAAATCAGCTCGGTTTCCGGTCACGTATGTCATGCCTTTGGCCCGCGCCAGTATCAAAGGTTGAGCAAGCAGCAGCGCAGCAAACGTCGCCAGAAAAATCAGAAGGGAGATCATCTCGGGGGTCATTTTCAGTTTCCTTTCGGCATGGTTCTGTGTATTGTTTTGATCGGTACAAAATAGCTTAGCGGCGTTTGACCCCCTGAGTCAATCATTTTGTTTGGAGCAGTACAAAATGCCACGTGCGCTAGAATTCGATCTCGAGACGGCAAGAGCCGCCATCATGCAGGTGTTCTGGAGCAGGGGATACGAGGCAACGAGTTTGAGTGATCTCGAACGGGCAACGTCACTCGTTCGTACCAGTCTCTACAATTCGTTTGGCAAGAAGCCTGAAATGTTTCTGGACAGTCTGAAGCTTTACCACGAGACGATTGAAAATCAGATCGAGGCAATAACGCGAGGGCGGGGAAGCGAGTCACTCATCGAGGTGATCAGTGCCATGATGGAAGGATCGGACAAGACGCCCCAACAGCCTGCTGGATGTCTGATGGTTATGTCAGCGACGCAAAGTAAAACCATCGAGCCCCGCCATCTTCAGCTTGTACGGGACTACAGGCAGATGCTTGTCGGAAAGGCGAAACAGGTGCTTGAGCGAGACAGGCAATCGGGGCGGCTCGCACGATATATTGACCCCGAGGGTGCAGCAGAGTTTTTGGTTTGTGTTGTCTGGGGCGCGCTGGCTGCACAATGCCTCAGCGGAGGGCGCGACGCTGCTGCAGACGGGGCAGACATGCTCAAGATGACGATACAAAATTGGCTGAGTAACTGACTGAGTATCTCGTTCTCGTCAGATTGAAAGCTGCCGTTCGACGCCCGCGCAGCATCGGTGTGTCTGGGCTCAGAGTCAGATTTCGCCGCGCTCTGCATGAACGGCTGCTTTACTGAACCCGCAAGGGCATCGAGCGTTCCGATATTTGAGGTCTTCACGCTCGATGCCCTTGCTATCGGCGCACCTAGTTGCTGACGGAACTCACACGGTAGATATTTCATGAAGAAGGTCTGAAAAAACGAAAGGGGCGGACTAGCCACCCCTTCGCATCTATTTCCCACCTAAGGGAAGCGGTCACGGTTGCCCGCGCCGTATCTGGCTCCTTAGGTAGCATCCTGTGGCCACAGAGTCAAGATTTTCAGTATGGGAGATTCTTGAGCGCGCGCTCTTTAATGTGCTCGAAATCGGCTTCGGAAATGCGCGGGATCACTCGCCCAGGTGGACTTAGGCGGCTTACGGCCACCGTCATCAGGTGGTCACAGATCACCCACGCTTGTTTCGCCTGTAGCGGGGACTGCATAGGGTAAGCATGTGGGTTGTCAGGCTGCGACTTGGTAGAGAAAGGCAGCACTGTGACTTTGCCGTGAAGGGTCGTTTTCAGCGACATGATGAGCACGGGCCGTGTTTTCCAGAACTCGGGCAACTGGGCGTCGTCGGGTAGCTTGCACCAATACACCTGACGGATGCGCGGAGCACTCTTGACGGTTGGCGCAACGCGCGGCGGTGGGGTTTCTTCTGCCATTCTGTTCCGTCACCTTTTCCACGGCCAGCGCCAGCCGGGGCGTTGTGCCTCTTGCGGGGCAGGCAGCATCCGGCGCAAGTCCTCGATGTGCTTCCCCCTCTCTTCCGCCAGTGCCTCGGCCACGGCGGCGCGTTGTTCGGCCTCTGCCAACTGTGCTTTCAGCGTATTAACTTCACCGGGCAAGTGGGTGTTCTTGTTGGTAAAGTTATCTGGTTCATCTTGTCCACCTGTTTTCGCGCTTTCCGTCCGTGGCTGGTAAACTCTGGCAAGTTCTGCAGGATCAATTTGCCACTGGCCTTTCCCATCCTGAACACCAGAAACTTTGCCGGTTTTCAGTGCTTTTGTGAGTGTTGGGCGGGATACTTGGTAAATCTTTACCGCCTCACGGATGGAAACATTAGCCACGGTGAATACCCCTATTCGCTATCTTCAGTAGGATGGCCAAAGGCGGGCAAGCTTGGTTCTAGACCGGGAAAGGATGGCTGAGAAACGGGTGGTAAACCTTGACCGGCTGGAAGCTGAAGCTCACCGACACGGGGCAGGCGGTGCAACTCTTCCTTGGCCGCATCGAGAGCACCAGCGGGTTGTTCATCCTCGCTGACCAGAACCTCGGCTTGCAGGCGCGAATACCGGAGCTTGTCACGGCCTTCTGTCCACGCCACGCGGCTATTCAGAACATAGGCGTTTACCGTGCCACTTGCGCCAATCTGGACAACTTCGACCCAGTTCCCGGATTCCAGTATCTTGAGGGCGCGCTTCACTGTTGCAGGCGAGGAACCCATGAGTTTTGCGAGCACTTTGTGCGAGGCGACGATAGCGTTCTGTTCCCCGACATTCGCCACCAGGACATGCAGCAACGCCCCGGCAGCGGGCGACTTAACTGCCAGCCGACCCCACGCTTCATGCGCTGCGCGGTCGGTTTGGACGAAGTGTCCCCGCTGCTTCTTTGCCGGAAGCATTGCCCGTTCTCCCCCTAGCTCATCCATGACCTACCCCTAGCTCATCCATGTTCAAATATCAGTTAAATCTGCAGCATATCTTTATCTGGCTGCTCTAATTTCGACCATACTGACCCGTCAAATATCGGTCAAGCTTGTTCAAATTTCGAGCAGACCTAGGTCACAGCTATGAGCTAGGGGTAGGTCACAGCTGTGACCT
>FUFK010043026.1_pt1 | contig 21251 bp, 33 predicted proteins | sample 1021851 | NCBI WGS metagenome assembly FUFK01 (sample SAMEA51879418, study PRJEB19060) | metagenome
TATGATGGAAGTGACTGGCGTTATTTCTCTGATGATAGTGTAATAGCGAGTGCATAATGATTAAAACAAAGCGAGAAGCAAAGGAAACAAAAATAATGTATGACAACGATACCGAAATCGCTTTGTTAAAGAAAGACGTAAAAGAGATTAAAGATAACCACTTGTCTCATATGAAAGATGATATAGACAGAATAGAAAGAAAAGTGGATAAGATTGATAATCGTATCTGGTGGGTGTTGGGGGTGCTTATCTCTACACAAGTAGCCAGTATGATTGCAAATATGATATAAACCTAACCAAGGGTAAATGGGAGGAGACACTCAATGTCTGAGGAAAAGACAACAAAGAAAAATAAAGGTGGTAGACCTCGTAAAGAGATTGACACCGAACTTTTGTATAAGTTAGCGACTATACATTGTACTATGAGAGAGATGGTAGATATTATAGGCGTTAGTGAAGATACTCTGAAACGTAGATATTCAGATATCATAAACAAAGGTAAAGCAGAAGGTAGAATGCGACTAAGAAGAAAACAAATCGAAGTTGCAATGCAAGGAAATGCAGTAATGTTGATTTGGCTTGGAAAACAACTTTTGTCGCAACAGGATTCGCCTATACAAGACGAAGACAGAAATATTCTACCGTGGTCTGACGATGCCACTGAATAATGCTCAAAAGGCTGTTGCAAGTAGCAACGCAAGATTTAGAGTACTATGCGGTGGAAGACGAGTAGGCAAAAGTTATTTGTCTGTGAGAGAACTGGCAAGATTTGCCAGACATCCAGGCAAAAGATGTTTGTATATTGCACCGACATATCAAATGTGTCGAGACATTATATGGGCAGACTTGAAACAACGTTTGAATAATCTAAACTGGATTGCTCAAACAAATGAAAGTAGATTGGAGTTAAAGTTGGTAAATGGATCAACTATAGCACTACGTTCAGGAGATGCTGGACAATCACTACGTGGAGGCGGATATGACTTTGTTGTATTCGATGAAGCAAGTGATATTGATCCAGAGATATTTCACGAAGTAGTGTTTCCGGCACTATCTGCACAAAAGCCACCAGGCTCTGTGTTGTTTTGTGGAACTCCAAAGGGATTCAACTGGTTTAAGGACTTGTATGACTTAGGTCGAACACAAGATCCGGACTGGGCGAGTTTCCAATATACTACGATTGAGGGTGGTCAAGTCCCGCAAAGTGAGATAGAGACTGCTAAACGTAATCTTGATGAAAGAACGTTCAAGCAAGAGTATGAGGCTCAGTTCCAAACTTGGAGCGGAATCATAGCATACAACTTTAGCGAGGATAATATCGTAGATTGGAAGCCGCACCCAGCGAAACATATACTGATAGGAATGGACTTCAACGTTGATCCTATGAGTGCAATCGTAATGGTTCAAAGTGCAGACAAAAAATCATTACACGCAATAGATGAAATATCTATATATGGAAGTAATACAAACGAGATGTGTGAAGAAATAAAGAATAGATATCCTGGAGAAAACATTGTATGTTTTCCTGACCCTGCAGGGGTACAAAGGAAGACATCCGCTAATGGTAAAACAGATATATCTATATTACAAAATGCAGGCTTTAGAGTATTACATAGACCAAGACATCCCGCTGTGAGAGATAGAATAAATGCAATGAATAGTATGCTNAAAAANGCAGAAGGTGAAAGAAGATTTTTTGTTGATCCTAAGTGTCGTAACTTGATACAGGCTCTACAAAGATATGTCTATAAACAGGGAACACAAATCCCTGATAAAGGCAAATGGGATCACATATTTGATGCAGGTTCGTACTGTGTTGAGTATTTGTATCCGGTGACTAAAAAAGTCGAATACGATAACATAAAAACATTTGGAGTATATTAACAATGGACTTAGATTATAAACATCCGTTATACGAGCATTATCTAAAGAGTTGGAACTATTACTCGGCAAGTTACAAAGGTGGTGANGACTATAGAANCCACAGTTTAAGGATGCTCCGTGAGTATCTTTTCGAACACGATGCACCGGGTAATCAATACGCACAACGATTAGAGTACACTGCTTTAGATAACTTAACAAAACTAACAGTAGACACATACAGAAGTTTNTTATTCAGACAAGAACCTGTAAGAACATTTGGTTACTTACAAGGCAATCCACTGATTGAACGCTTCCTTTATGATTGTGACTTTGAGGGACAAGACTTATCAGATTTTATGAAATCTGCTAATGATATGGCTATGGTATATGGTCAAGTATGGATCTTGGTAACTAAAGGATTTCAAGACGGTGTCATTACGTTAGAACAAGAAATAGAAAACGATATTAGACCGTATGCTAAACTATTCACACCAGAAAACGTTTGTGACTGGCATTATGAAAAGATGCCTAATGGTTCTGAAAAGTTAGTATATGTAAAAACAAAAGAGTTTGTTTCTGTAAATCAAACAAGATATATTGAGTGGACACCAGAAGATATCAAAACATATGAAGTGTTATATGATGACGATGGTTCACAAAAAGAGATTGTTATGACAGAACTACAAGTCAATGCTATTGGCGAAGTTCCGTTTGTTCAACTAAAAGCAAACCCATCTCAGTATAAAGGTATTGGTATGTCAGATGTTGCCGATGTTGCTAAAATACAACAAGCACTATTTAACTTGTTGTCGGAAGCAGAGGCCGGTATCAGAATATCAAATCANCCNACTCTTGTGAAGACTATGGAAACACAAGCAACAGCAGGTGCAGGCGCTGTTATCAATATGGATAGCAATATGCCAGCAGACTTGCGCCCTTATCTTATAGAACCAAACGGTACTAACATTGATAGCATCGTATCAATGATTGAACAACACATTCAAGCATTCTTACGTATGACACACTTGGGTGCTATTATGGCGGCTAAGGGTCTATCCATCAAATCTGGTATTGCATTATCAACAGAGTTTGAAATGCTTAATACAAGACTTGCAGATAAGTCAGCCAAACTTGAACAAGCAGAATACAATATGTGGAAACTGTTTTACAAGTGGTCAAACTTACAGATGGATCCAGAGTTTAATGTTCTTTACAAAAAGACATTTGACTTACGTGATGAACACGCAGACTTATCACTATTAAATCAAGCATTACAAATAGGCGTACAATCTGAAACTTTTAGAAAACAAGTTCATAAACAGATTGCACGTATTGTTGTTGAAGATGGTGACAAGTTAGATGATATTATGGCAGAGATAGATGGTGGTGAGTTACAACACGATCCAGTAACTGACGAAACAAAACAACCACATATTGAAGCAATGATAATGGAAGGTATGACTGATAAACAGATGCTTGACTTACATCCAGAACTTACACAAGAAGATTTAGATGAAGCAAAAGCAAAACTGTTAGAGAACAACGATGGCTAAGTATCGTGGTTCACCGTGTAAAGGAGATTGTTCGGGACATCGTGCAGGAGCAAGATATGCCAGAGCAGGCGGTAGAAGTTTAACAAGAAGTTCATCAAGTTTTAACAATGGTATGCGTATTGTTCAAAAAGACTTAAAGAAGAAAGGTCAAAGAACAAGAATGAGTATCACAAGGAAATCAAAATAGGAGAAGTACTATGCCTTATCATAGAGGAAAGAAAGACAAAGATAAAAAGAAAACCAAGTCATCTTATGGTTCAAAGCGTAAGATGAGTAAAGGGAGAAAGAAATGAAACTCGTAAAAGCAATGTATCACGATGCTGATGACAATGTTATTGGTTCAGTGAAGTTCAATGCTAACAACGATGGCTCACCAGAAGATGTAAATGTTATATATGAAAACGGACCTTCTGGTTGGAAGTGTTGTTGTTGGGATGAAGGCACTGTTGAAAACAGCAAGAAGCCTTCAAAAAAAGCAAAGAAAGAAGAAGAAGTTACCGTCGAAGATAACGGTGATTTAGACGAAGATAAATACTAAAAAGGAATACGTATTCTTTTTAACAAAGGAACAAATAGGAGATTATAACTATGACCGAACAGAGTGCAACTTCGGGTGATGTAAACGTACAAGATACTGGTGCTGACGTTAATACTACATCGGAAAATCAAGACCAGGAACAGCGTATTTTTTCACAGAAAGATGTTGATAAAATCGTTCAAGCAAGATTAGAAAAATATAAAAAACGTTTTGCTGATTTTGACTTAAATGAATATAAAACACTTAAGACTGCGGAAGAACAACGTGAAATAGAGGCGATGAAGAAGCGTGAGGAGTTTGACGCTATACTTTCTCAACAAAAGAGCAAGTATGATGAAGAACTTGGAACACTTCGAACTCAACTAACAAGCCTAAAAGTAGATGGAACTTTACTTGACAGTGCGGCAAAGCGTAATGCTGTAAGCCCTGAACAAGTAGCAACTCTATTGAAATCAAAGGTTGGGTTAGATGAGACAGGTCGTCCAGTAGTATACGATAATGGAAATGTCGTATATGACCCTGAAACATCGGAGCCAAAAACATTAGAGAGTTTAGTGAATGAGTTCTTGGATAGTAATCCACACTTTATTCGTTCTGGACCCGCTGGTGTAACATCTTCCGGAGCAACAGGTAATGTTGCTACACAAACTGGAAAAGTAGATGTGGCTTCGCTTGATATGACTAAACCTGCCGACCGTGAAACTTATAGACAGTGGAAACGAGAAGGCAAAATATAATATAGTATTAACAAAGGAGACCTACAATGGCAAATGAAAACTATATGTCAGCGATTAACGCCGCAGGTATGTTACCTGAGGTATTGGCACCTGCAGTATANGAGGCTCAAGAAGCATCTATGTTCTTAGGCGGTCAGTTAATCCCAATCGTGAACGCTCCAAATGGTATTGCAAAAGTTCCATTTTTAGCACACAACAACGTAACAGTTGACCAAGTATCATCAGAGACAAATGCAGATTTAGAAACTGAACTTGTTTCTGTAACAGACAACACAATCGTTTGTGACCTATTTGCAGTTAGAACAACTGTGAGAGACTTAGGTGCAATCGACCCAGCAGAAATCGGAAGAACATTAGGTCAAGCAATCGCTAAGAAGTTTGACGCACACGTGTTCGCACAGTTAGATGGTTCTGGAGACAGTTCTTTTGACAGTGTTCCACTAACAGTTGAAGACATCATTGACGGTGTTGCAGACATTCGTGGNAACGGTGATATGGGACCGGTCTATGGCGTNTTCTCACCAGCAGAAGCAATGAACTTAATGAAGAATGTTGCGTCAACATCTTTCGCAGGTGGTGACTTTCAATCGGAAGTTTTACGTTCTGGTGCATTAGGTCAGGTGGCAGGTGCTACCATTTTTATGAGCCCACAAGTAACAAGTGGTGCTGGTTATCTGTTCTCAGGTGATGCGTGTCGTATTGCTATGCAGAAAAATGTTGACATCGAAGTGGCTCGTAGAGCGGCTGCGGTTGGTAATGACATTGTTGCATCTCTACACGCTAAGTGTAAACTTATTGACACAGCAAGAGCAATCAAACTGGTAAACGTATAATATTAAAATAGTTAGGAGCAGACAATGAGTGCATATGCAAATGATGAAGACTTGGTAGCGATTGTACCAGATATTTTTGACCACGGTGTCGAAAACTTTACTGCTGAACTTACACGTTCAACAGCAGATGTTAAAAGACGTATCAAATCAGATTGGTGGATGGTGGATCACGATCCTAATCAGTTTGATGCATCAAAGTTAAAAGCGTCTGAGCATAACCGTACTACAGTTTATCACGCATTAGCATACTACATTCTGCCGAGACTGAGTAACTTCACTGAAACGGACTCTTTTCAGAAACAAATGACTTTCTATCGTGACCGTTATGAGGAAGAGTTTAAGGCTGTATTAGCCGCAGGCATTTCTTATGACGATGACGGTGATGGAAGTTATTCAACTTCTGAGATTGACTATGTTCGTCAAGATAGGTTAGTACGATAATGTCAAGCAAACGCAAAAACATTATCAACGATTTAATCACTAATCTTAAGACGATTAAAAGACCTCGTATAGGTAAAGTCAGTGAGAAGCCAAGTGATTTTGCAAGACTTGCCAGAACTGCATATCCTTATGTTCAAGTCAATGTTATTGATGAGATAAAGGAAGATGTTGCAATGGAGTGGAGACTATCTACTCTTACTGTAGGCATCACAGTGCATATTGAAGGCAAAAGTAAAACTGAGAAATCAGAAGAACAACTTGCAGATATCATAGAGGCTATCGAAGAAAAGTTAGAAAGTGATAGAACAAGGGACGGCAATGCTCAAACTACTGAAGTATTAGAAGTAGAAGATATTCAGGTTACTGGATATCCAACAGTTAGTCAAACAATAAGAGTTGGTATTCAATATACTTACTCTCGAGGAAACACTTAATAAAGGAGACCAGCAATGGCAAACACAATACACTCAGGAAGTAATGGTGCTGTATACATTGGTTCAACAGCGATTGCGTCTATTCGTTCATTCTCTTTAGAAGAAACGCAAGAAACAATCGATGCTACAACTATGAATACAAGCGGTGTTGCATTCAGAACAAATAAGCCTACATTCAAATCTTGGAACGGAACAGTTGATGTGTTCTGGACAGTAGATGATACAAGTAGCGTTAACGCCAACTCAACAGAAGGCGGAGCGTCATTAGTACCTGGTTCAACAGAAGTTACTTTACACTTCTGGCCAGATGGTGATGCACAGTATAACGTAGGTTATACTGGTAATGCACTAATCACTTCAAGAACTATTTCATCATCAGTTGATGGAATGNTTGAAGCGTCAGTATCAGTTATTGGTACAAGTGCGATTGCCGTAGAAAACGGTACGTAGGATAAACTATGATAAAGGTCAGTATCAAAGGTAAAGTGCCTGACATAAGACGAAAGATTTTAACTTCTATAACAGAAGCAACAAATGAGTTCGTTAATAATGTTAGAGCAGATACACCCGTAGTCGATACTGGCCTTTTGCAAAGAAGTTGGACTAAAAAACAACAGTTCAAAGGAACAAAGGTTAGTAACAAACAACCTTATGCGTCTTTTGTGGAAGACAATGTTCGTTTTATTGATCCTCANATTGAGCCANTAAAACGAAGTATAGTAAATAAAGTAAAGCGTAAAACACGCTCAAGTTAACAGATAAAGGAACAAAAAATGAGTAAAGATATTTTAGACAAAGCAAAATCACACTTTATGGATGTGATGAGTGGCGACTTACAAAGTTTTTATATAGATGAGTGGGACACTACTTTCTATTATAAGAAAGGTTCAAACTTCAAGGCAGAAAGCAAAGTCCTTGAACTACAAAACGCAGGTAAAACTGGCGAAGCATTAGTTCAAATGATTATTAACAGATGTCTTGATAAAGAAGGTAAAAAGGTTTTTTCAGACCATCAAAAGGCAGAGTTGATGAACTCTGTTGATCCGAATGTCTTAGTCAAAATCGTAAATGCGATGAATGACTTAAATGAAGAAGAACAAATGACACCGGAGAAGGCAAGAAAAAACTCCAAACCAGTAACCAGTTAAAAACAATCTTCTATATTGCTGATAGAAGAGGCTGTAAGATCCAAGATGTTTTGGAGATGGATTTTATAGAACTGTGTTACTGGATAGCATATTACGAGGAGCAGAACAAAGATGGCAGACATAGACATCACGGTAGCACTCAACGACCGAGCGTCCCAACAGTTAAGAAACCTTGATAGGGCGGCAAGGGGTGTAACAAACACATTACGACTTGCGGCAGGTGCCGCGGCGGCATTCGCCACCGGTGCAGTTGTTCAAGGTATTGTTGGACAATATCGTGCATATGAAAGATATCGTACTGTTCTTACAACATTCTTAGGAACGCAAGACAAAGCAAATGCTGAACTTGCCAGACTACAGAAACTTGCTGATACTCTACCACAAGACTTATCAGACATTACACAAGCATTCACAATCTTTTCAAGATTTGGTTTAGATACAAGTAGTAAATCTCTTACAGCATTTTCAAACATTGCTACAGCAAACGCTAAAAGTTTCACACAGTTAGGTGAAGCAGTTGCAGATGCCTTGACTGGTGAGTTTGAAAGATTGAAAGAGTTTGGTATCAAAGTCTCAAGGGAGAACGATGGCTTTGTTGCTCGTATCGGTGAACAACAAGTTGCAGTAGCAGGAACTTCACAAGAGTTAGTTAAACAACTTATGGAACTTGGTATGGAAGGTGGTAAGTTTGCAGGAGCGGCAGCCGCCAACGCAGACACACTTAACCAATCAATATCAAACTTACAAGGTGCTTTATTCACAACAAGTGTAAGCATTATGGAACAGTTTGGCCCTGCATTGAAAGATGTTGTCAATGACTTGTCAGAACTATTAAGAAACAACCAAGATGTTGCGGACTCAATAGGAACAGGATTGAAAACAGCATTAGAAGGTGTTGTTGCAGTTGTTAAACTTGCGGCAGAAAACTTCGATAAGTTAAAAGCAATCTTTGTATTCTTTGTTGCTAAAAAAGCCATAACAATAGTTGCTACACAAATGGTAGCATTACAAACTGCACTTAATGGTGTAACTGTTGCGGCAGGTATAACTGCTACAGCATTGAAAGCCATAACAAGAGCGTTTGCCCCACTTGCTATTATCTCAGCAATATTAGCCGGTGCAACAGCGGCGTTTATATACTTTCAAGACACAATGGTTACAGTAGGTGATACTACTGCAAGTTTAGGTGAAGTTACAAAAGCAACATTCAATGTAATCAAAACAAAATCAGTAGAAGCATTTAATAAGTTTAGAGATGTTGCTACAGATAGTTTTAATCAAGCAGTAACAGCCGGAAACAACTTTGCAAACAGTATTGGTATAGATGTTGGTTCGGCTTTTCAAAGTGCCGTAGATTTTGTTAGAAACTTTGCCGTAAGTGCTATAGCGGCTATCGGTGCATTAGTACAGTTTAACATCAAAAACTTCAAGATTGTTGGTGATGTTATCAAAGCAGTATTTCAAAACATCGGTGATAACTGGGATAAAGTTGTTACGTTTATTAAAGATTTATTAGATCCACTAATACAAGGTATAGCATCGGCATTCAAAGCAGTTAATGATTTTATTAGTCAAGGGTTCAAAGCGGCAGTAGAAGATATTAAAAACTTCTTTACACCTATTGTTGATTTCTTTAGAGAGATATTAGTAGGTATAGGAACAAGAGTTAAAGATGGTCTAAACTTTGTTATCAATACATTTGACTTTGCATTTCAAACTGTAAAAGCAATCGTTATGAACATACCAACATTCTTTGTTGATGCGTTCAAAGGTGTATTAGATGTTGCACAATCTTTTGGTGAAGCAATCATTAAAAAGTTTAACAACATATTTGAAAGTTTATCATTACTAAAAGACTTTGAGTTTAAGAAAGCATTTGCTAAACTTGGTGAAGACACAGGCTTTTCATTCCAAGAAAGTTTTGCAAGTTCTTTTGAAGGTGTAAGTCTTATCCCTAAAGGTGCAGTAGATAAAGATGCAATCTTTGCCCAAGACAAAGTAGGTGAAACATTAAAAGCGGCGGCAGACTTTGCTACAGATGTAGGTAATAACATCAAGTCAGGATTAGAAAGTGCATTAGCAACATCACAACAAGCGATTGATGATGCATTAGATTTTGGCACAGGTGGTCGTGTAGGATTAGATGATATCAAAGAACAGTTCAAAGCAAACTTTGATGAAATCGCAACAGATTTTGAAAATAATAAAAATAATATCAATAAGTTTATTGACAGTATTGATATTGGTACGTTCCAAGAACTAAAAGAAAGTTTAGTTGATTTGATACCACCAGAAGCAGTGAATGCCATTGAAGCAGAAATCATTGCAATGCAAAAAGCAAAACGTGCCGCAAAAGAGTTAGAAGAACAAACAGATAAGTTAAACACAACAGTTAATGTGAATACAACAATCACTGAAACAAATACAGATAGTACAAATGAGAATACTAAAGCAAATCAAAAAGCGGCTGATGCCGTAACAGAAAAAGCAAAAACAGTTTCAGAAACATTAGACCAAAACATTAATCAACTTGCAAGTTCAATGAGTTCAACCTTAACAGATGCATTCTTAGGTATCAAAGATGGGTTCGAAGCATTAGAAGATATTGCTTTATCAGTTGTTAAAACAATAGTTAATACACTAACGCAAGAGTTCTTAGTCAAACCTTTATTAAAAGAAATAGGGGCGGCTATCGCAGGAGCGTTTAGTGGGTCAAGTGCAGGAGGAGGCTTAGGTAGTATATTTGGTGCATTAGGTGCCATACCAGGATTAGGACCGTTTGCCGCGTTAGCAGGCTTAGGTGTATTCTTGGGATCAAGAGCAAATGGTGGCCCAGTTACAGGGAACAAACCGTTCTTAGTTGGGGAAAGAGGGCCAGAACTATTTGTTCCAAACAGTAATGGACAAATACTTGCAAATGAAGAACTAAACGCAGGCTCAAGAGGTCAAGGAGACTTAACAGTTCAGTTTAACATTAATGCAATAGATACAAGAACAGGAACAGAGTTCTTATTAGAAAATAAACGAGTTATAACAGGTGTCGTGCAAGATGCATTCAGAAGAAGGGCACAAGCAGGNCCATTAGGATAAGGAGCAAACTATGGGATACGATTTAAGACATTATACACAAACATTTCAAGCAAGTGATAGAGCAAACGGAGATAGCGAAGCAATACTACGTAAATATCCATTTGTTGTATCAAGACAGGCATTAGTTGCCTCAATCAAAGACGCAAACCCACTTGACAGTCAAAGAAACCCTAACGGATATACTGCCGCACAAATGGCAGACAAGATTATTGCCGCGTGGGACAATATTATGTATTACGATTGGAACAATACATCAAATACACTCAACGGAACAGGATATGGATACGCACAACCTAAAGCATTAGATCCAGGATTATTGAATGGATCAAACTGGGCAGATCCAGGCTTTTGGAGTGCAAATAATATGTACTTCATAGCATATAAATCAAGTGGTGCACCAGTATCAGGTGCCAGAACAGCAGAACAAATATATGCAGATTTAGATATTATTCTTTTACCAAGTAAAGGATATGTTATCAATAGTAAAAACTATCAAAATCCACCGTTCTTAGGTTTAGACAAAAGAGGTTATATACAGAATGATACATCAAATGCATACACAGCCATATCAGCAACTGCACCTGCAGGTGATGAGTTTGGTCTAACTTTAACAACAAACGTTGGTAAACAAGTTACTGGTGTAAGCAATCCAGCATCATCAACACACGATGACGTATCAAGTGCAACAACAGGTAACACATTGAACCCACAACTGGTTACAATATATGAGTTTGATACATATCACGATGATTTGAATGTAAATGGTAATGACTTTAGTTATAATGTAGCATATGCTGGTGCAAATGACATAGAAACATCAACAAAATACTTTGATTTGAACGCAGGTAAGTTTTCAGTAACGATTGCAGGCGGAAAAGTTACAGCAATCACACCAGTAGCACGAAATGACGGTGATGGCACAAGTTGTAATGGTGGTTGGGACTATGATGCAACAAATAATGACTATATGGAGTTATCTTTTCAAGTTGGATCGTTAGATAACACAAAAATACGACCAAGAGTACTATACAGAACAAATAGTACAGCAGATAACAGTTTAGGAAACAAAGCAACAGTAGATATTACAGATGCAGACAGTGAGTTTGATCCTGGACATAACTTAGTACAAAGTGACTGCACAACAGCATTCGCAGTAGGGCCATTTGGTGATACAAATCACGGTTTCAAAGTAGATCCTACTGTAGGACTAATGTCTACAATAGACAGTGGATATGCAAACAGAGTATGGCCAAATGGTTCAGATGTAAATGCAGTTGATCCAGCAGTTGTACGTATTATACACGAAAGACCTATCTTAACAGCCTCATCAAGAAGTTTGAAAACTTCTACAGTTGGAACAGGCGCACATAGATTATCATTTGAGTTTGAATATGCTCCAATGGAAACTGCAATAGGACAAAGATTTATTCGTGCATTTGAAGAATATAAAGGTGCATCACAATCAATAAACTTATACATCCCTAATGTTGCGATTGACTTCTGGGAAGGATATGTTACAGATAATATAACAAAAACTGACCAAGCACAGATGTGGAACTATAGACAATATATTCATACAGGTGCAACAGGTGATAGACAGATTGTTGTAGGTGGTCACGTTCCTGGAGGAGGCGGTGTGCCAGCAGGAACTTATTTTCAAACAACTAAAGGTGACAAGATTTATCAAGTTATGGGCAACTCAGGCGCCGCAGATGAATATGGTAGAATGGCATATTCGGTTGAACCTCCATTAGTAAACAACTGTGCAGGTTTTCAGATTTTATCAAACAGTAGAAAACTACACGGTGATAACCAAGACGGATCGCTTGATGCAGTAAGAGGTAAATACTTCTTAGTGAAAGTATTTTTAGTTGATGATACATTAGATTATACGATTGATGCCGCAGGTTATTATAGAATGTCGTTCAAGTTTAGGGAAGCGATATAATGACAAGAGGAGTAGCATCAGCAACAGCCACTGAACTTGCAACTAAAAACTTTAACATAGTAAACTTGTTAGAGTTTCAAGGTATAGGTGGAACAGATACTCACTTAACAGATGCACCAGTAGACATCTCTTATAATGATGGTGGTGGTGCAGATACATATCTTTCAACAAGAGGTATGTTAGGTGTAAGTGATATTACAGAAGAAAACGAAATAAAGATTGAAACAGTTGATATTTCACTATCAGGAGTTAGTACAGAAAATGTTAAGTTATTCCTCGACTATGATTATATTGATAGGAGGGTTCTCATACGCAGAGCGGTTATTGACGATAACTATGCGATTATTGGAACACCTATTTTAGTCTTTGATGGTCGATTGGATCAACCAAGATTACAAGAAGACTTTGAAAGTGGAAGTGCAATATTAAGTGTTACTGCTACTTCACACTGGATGGACTTTGAAGCCGCAGAAGGTAGACATACAAATGACACTGAACAACAGATATTGTTTTCAGGCGATAACTTTTTTGCAAATGCTTCAGATACACAAAAGGATGTGAAATGGGGACGAAGTTAATAGACAGTTGGGCACAAAACTTAGTCAAGCAAACATTCGCTTGGGGAGTAAATGATTGTCATCAACTGTTATATCAGTTTGTTAAACTTACTAACCCTGAATGGAAAGATCCACACAATCTTGGTAGATTAGCAGGAACTTATTCTACTTGGAGAGAAGCAAATGAAGTTGCTAAAACTCTAAAGATAGATGAATGGTTCAAAGAAATAAACTACGAAAAGAGACCTGTGAATAAAACAGAAACAGGTGATATTGTTTGGATGCCAAGTAAAAACAGAGCGTGGGATATGTATATGCCTGTTATATTTGGTGAGACTGTTTTATGCGGTGATCCAAAAACAAAAGAAATAAGAATGAGACACATAAGAGAGTTTGATAGATATTTCGAAGTATATAGGAGAAAAGAATGCCTCAAGCCATAGGAGCCGCGATATTAAAAGCAGTTGGTATAGCCACAGTAAGTACAGTGGTGGCAACTATTGTTGGTGCAATCGTTATTGTTGGAACTGTTGCATTAGCAACAAGAGCCTTAAAAAGAAAACAACAACAACGTAGAGGTGCATCAGGTATACTCTTAACTCGTTCTGGAACTAACTCAAGTATTCCTGTTGTATATGGACAACGAAGAATATCAGGACACAGAACACATATTTCAAGTGATGGATCAGACAATGCTAATCTTCATTTAGTAGAAACTCTTTGCGAAGGGCCTATTGAACATTTAGATAAAGTATATTTTAACGATGAACTTGTTGCAACATCAACACAATCATCAGGATCAAATGCAAACGCAAACTGGAACTATGAAAGTGAGTACTCAGGTAAAGCAGAGATTTATTTTTATGATGGATCACAAACAGCAGAAGCAGGACAAACTATACCTGGCTTCAATGATAGCGACAATACTAAAGTAGGAAACAAAGTAGCATATGTATATCTTAAACTAAGTTGGGATGAAGATGTATATGGATCAGGTGCTCCTACAACTACATATCTACTTAAAGGTAAAAAAGTCCCTGCTATTGGTGGAGTAGAAAGTAACAGCGGTAGTGCAAGTTTAAGTTATTCAGATAACCCAGCAAGAGTTATATATGACTATCTTTCCAACAGTTTATACGGCAAGAGTATACCAACAAGTTTATTAGATAGTACTACATTTACAAATGCACAAAACTACTGTAATGAAAATGTAAACAAAACAGCATCAGATAGTACACAAGTTACACGATACAAATGTAATGCTTATGTTGATACAGAACAAAGTGTATTAGATAACTTAGAAGAACTATTAACTACTTGTCGTGCAGGATTAGTTACAGGTGATACATACAAACTAATCGTAGATGAACCAGTAACTGCAACAGGTGTTAATATCGGTGATGACAATATCATCAGTAATATTAACTATCTACAAGCAAATAAAAAGACATTATTAAACTCAATGAGAGTTACGTTTCCTGATGAAGCCAGTGAGTTCAACTATCAAGAAAACGTTACAGTTGTTCAAAGTTCAACATTACAAAATAGTTCAAACGATAACATTGTACTTAAAAAAGATTTAGAACTGCCTCATACTACAGACAAAGCAATGGTTGAACGTATTGCTACAGAAGAAATCAATCAATCTCGTCAATCAGGTATTGTCGAAGTAGAAGTAGATCCTTCATTGATTGATTTAACTGTAGGCGATGTTGTTACATTTACAAATACTACGTTAGGTCAAACAAACAAGACTTATCGTATCTTACAGACCATCGTAAAACCCGACCATAAAATAACACTAAATATGAGAGAGTATGATACAAACGTTTATTGGGATAATAACAAAAATATTATAACAAATAACAAAGATGATACGGACCATTAAGATATGACTATTATTACACCAGGAACAGCCGCCGCAGGATCAGTTGTTACAGCCCAACTTGCAAATAACTCTGTAACAGATGCTAAGATTGATTTTGGAACAGGTGCTAATCAAGTATCTACAGCGGATATACCTGAACAAACTAACTTATATTATACAGATGAAAGAGTAGACGATAGAGTAAATGCATTATTAACCGCCGGCTCAAACATAACACTAACTTATGATGATGCGGCTAATACACTTACTATAGCGGCTGTTGAAGATAATCTTTCTAACAATGATACAGATGATTTGTCAGAAGGATCAAGTAATCTATACTTTACAGATGCAAGAGCAAAGTCAGCCGTACTAACAACACATAGTGGTAATATCACTTTAGGTTCAGATGCTATTGTTAATATTGTAGGCGGAACAGATAGTGGTGAATACATATATCTTAATGCGCCACAGAACTTCATAGGCGTTAGTGGAGTAGGCTTTCAGTTCGATACTACTACAGGGCCAAATGCCGCTAAGATTAGTGCATATGGTACAACAGATATAGCAATAGATGAAAACTTAGACTTAAATGGTAACTTAGATGTTAGTGGACATATAGCAAACGATAGAACATTGTTAGGAGCATACAATGTTTCTGCGGCACAAATCAAAGCAGACAATAACAGTAGATGGCCTGCAATGATTATCGAAGGATATGGAGACGGTCCATTTAGTATGACTAATCCTTCTATATTCTTTATTCAAGGTGCAGGTAGTTCTGGATCAATAACAGCATTAGACAGTGGTGATAGATTTGGTGTTATTGGTGCAATCGCTTCAAATGGTGCAACATTACCTACTACTGCAAATGCACAGATTGAAATGATGACTACAGAAGCACAAACAGGATCAGCACGTGGTGCCAAAGTTACTGTGAATACAACTGCAAATAGTTCAACATCAAGAGTAGAAACAGCAAAGTTTCACGGTAATGATACTACATTGATTAATCTTATTGCAAGTGGAACAATAGTATTATCTAACTTACCTTCTTCTGATCCAACAAACGCAGGACAGTTATATAAAGATACAAACGGTTTTCTAAAAGTGAGTGCAGGATAATGATTAAACAAACAGCAAATACTAAACATTCGTATACAGTTATGAGATTAGACTTTATGCTTGACAGATACAAAGATTATGGCTGGATCGATTTAGCAGAACTACACGAGTTTGTTGTCGAGTTTAGACAACTTACTCCTGCGAAACAAAAGAAGTATGCATTCTTATTAGATGAGTGTGCAGAACTATTTGATGAGGCAGAACAACCTATAGGATAACTAAGATGGCAAAAAGAACACCTAAACCATTATCAGCGGCTGTAAAGAAAAACTTACAAGCACGTGCTAAAAAAAGTACAAGATATACATACGGTGACTTAGCAAAAGTATTTCGTAGAGGTCAAGGAGCATACTTATCGGCCGGGGCACGTCCAGGTCAAACCCCTACTTCCTGGGCGTATGCAAGAGTACGAAGTTTTATCAGAGGCGGAGCACACGACCAAGATATTCGTAGAGCCGCAAGGAAAAGAAAATGAGACATAAACGTAGAGTACCAAAAGATAAAGCATCTGGATTACCAAAGAAATATCTTTCTGGTATAAAAGGTTCAGATAGGCAAAAGTTAGCACAGATTATACAAAGAATAAGTAAACTATATAGAGCAGGTAAAAACGTACCACAGTCTCTTATAAATGAAAGAATAAGATTAGGTAAAAAGAAATAATGCCATACAAACCTACACAACAAATGAGAGATGCGGCACGTACTGCTTTAGAGTACAATGCTAAAGCACCTGTATCACAGAGATGGGGAACACCTGTTGGTAGAAGACGAGCAAGAAAGATTGTTGATAATGGTGAGTTTGGTAAAGCAGAGATTTCACAAATCTTTGCATTCTTAAGTAGATTTAAGAAAGATTACGATACACAAAGGGCAAGTAAGAAATACGGAAAGGCATACTATGCTTATCTGGGATGGGGCGGACCGTCTGGTCTTACTTGGGCAAAAGATAAACTTGAACGCTATGAGAGAGCAGGCGAATGAGTAATGTCAAAATATACAATCTTGAACAAAGATAAGTTCAAGTACGCAGGTATCAGAATAAAGAACCGCAAACAACCACTACAAGGAAGAGATGGAACTATAATCGTAGATCCTACGGTTGATTTGTCTCTTATACCTACAAACGCAATAATCACTACATCATTAACACCAAGAGTATCTTTTTGGGAGATACACTTTGGTAAAGATGGTGAATATGGTAAAAAAGATATAGAAAAACTTGCAAAAAGACTTGACGCGGTTGCATTTATGTGATATAGTATAAGAATAATGTAACTCATAGTACATTATCCGTTGGTAAATATAATCGACTTACATAATACTTTGTATATGTTTTGCCATTTCCCCTGTCGGTTATAAATACTTGAGTATCAAATGTTATTATTGGCATTTTGTTACTCCTTATCGAAATAGGCTCATTTTTTCGGATTTGAGCCTATTTTTTTGTTGACAAAGATAAATACTTGTGTTAATATATAAACATACTAAACGATAAGGAGTATATAAATGACACAAACAACTAATCAACTTGAAGAACTAACAAATGCAATCAACTGGTTATCAGAAGCGATTGAAAACGCATACACATCAAAAGGACAGATGGGATACACAATCGCAGACAGTTTAGAACAGATTGCATTGGAACTGCTTTACGAAAGAGAACGTAAAGAAGAACAAAATAAAAAAGTAGCGAGTGCTACGAGATAGCGAGTGCTATCAAGGAGAGAGTAGAAATACTCTCTCCAACTTTGATAAGGAGAAAACAAATGAACGACTACATAGTATTACACCCAACTTGGGATGAAAGTGAAGAAGACAACGCTTACCACTTCACACATATAAACTATCCATTCGACTTACCAACGTTGAATAAAAGCGACCAAAAAGCAATGGAAGATTTTGGATTTCAACATATATTAGATATGCGAATAGAGGATGGGTATTATCATCATTTTCCAGACTATAAGATAGTAGAGATGAACAGTTTACAAGAGTATAAAGATATTATAGCAAAAGCAAAGTTATATGGTGAAGCATCAAGAAGTTACTACGCAACAGATGAAGTACTTCACGATGAATGCACATCCACTATTATGCAAACCTGTGAGGCAAAACTATGAGTAGTAACGTAGATTATAAAAAAGTACGAGTGATGATTGATTTAATGGCAGTTACATTTGAACTCATTGCTCACAATAAAAAAATAACACCACACGAACTTCTAAAGTTACAAGCAGAAATGGTAAAACGCAACGGCAAGTATAATAACGATTATACTGACGAGTTATCTAAACTTGCTTTTGATTATCATTTTTGTTTAGAAATGTTAGATGTTTTAGATAATGAAGAATGGTTAAGTTTTCCTCGTAGAGAAAGACTTTATCGTTTCGCAACAAAAAACAAAGACTTAACTGATATATGGTCAGAGTTTCCTAATGTAATGTCACCTAATGTACTGTTAGATGATGAAGAACGTAAGATTACTAAAATCAAACGTTTTAGGAGATACAAATGACCTATGATGAAGAATATGCTTATATGGTGTTTATGTATGGAGACTTGTTTAAGAATATTCTTCAAGCATTACGAGAAAAAAAAGGAGAAGCCACTTTTCATATCCCAACAAGATATAAAGATGTAACTCACAAGACNGTGCAGTTTCATAATAAATGGTTTCAAAAGGAGATGGTATATTATGAGACCGATGATAGAAATGAAAAACAAAATAACTAAAGTCAATGACTGTGATATGTGGACTGCAGGATGTCATATGCAGGGTTATCCAATGATGCGTGATCCAAGAAATAAAAGTAAAATGATATTGGTATCAAGATATCTAATGGAACAAAAACTTGGATATANACTTGATAGAGATACACGTGTAAAGAATACTTGTGGTAATGTTAAATGCGTAAATGTTGACCATTACGAAGCAATACCTAAATCAGATATGGATAGATGGAAGTGTACTCCACATTATATCAAAGAACCGCAAAGACAAATAATACGTGATGATTATAATAACACAGAGAAATATCACGGGCAAAAAAGAGATTTGAAAAACAAGTATAATATTACTTACGAAACTCTTAATAAGATTTTATCAGGGAAATAAAAGCATAAATACTATTGTAATGTTCAGCCATTACAAGTTTCGAAAATGTTGTTTTTAACATTTTTTATTCTCTTAAAATCGATAGACCCTGTTATATCCTGGAATGTAACAGGGTCATTTTATTTGAAAAAAGGCTCATTTAGGCTTGACAACACCTAGNTTTTTGTGATATATTATAAATAATACTATAAGAGAAAGTATTTGAAATGGCTAATAAAAAATCTAATAAAAATCTACAAAGACGAATGAACTCGCTTTCATTCAAGTATTACAATCGTCCTTATACAAGTTTAACTGCTTTTCAGTTAGATAAAGTTATTGGTTGGGCGTTAAATCATTCACCTGATAAAGGTAGAAATAACGACAACAAATACAAACGTACAGTGACAAATGGTTCAAAATACTTGAATAGTCAAGCAAGAACACAACGCATTATATCTAATACAAAATCAAAACTACACGCTAATATCTAACTAATAATCAGCAATCAAATCAGGTTAAGGTTACGCACGCCGATTATATTAATAGTGCTAAGGTTGAACGGTCTGAGGACGGTCCTTAATGTGTCATCTGATTACACGATTCCAACGACTACCCTGTGTGCGGCACAGGATGCTTTAAGGTAATCACTTCGTTGGTCTAAACAGTGGTGNATATGGTAACATATTCGTTTAATGACCGGGTGTTGTTTGTCAATCTAATCCCGGAATACAATACAGTTGACTTTCTATATGGTTTGTATTGTATGCGTTCAGACAGCGTGTAAAAGGGTGATAGCAAAACCTGCCTTTCTCGAAAGAGTTGCGTGATATAGATAATGTAATCCTAAGATGAAGATTACTTTCATTAGTTGTGGCCTTAANNAGGCTATGACTAATGATTTCACCAAGATGAAGTAAAAATATTATTCATATCCAATACATATACCAATAATATTTAGGTGTTTTGTCCGAACGAAGTAATAAAATAACGAGTTTCTAAATGAGCGATAGCGAAATAAGGAAACGAGTTATTAGGTCTTGTTAAAGACCTCGGATGATTACTNNTACGATGTATTAATGACGAGTTACGGACAAAGAACCCGGAAGTAAGGAACAAACAAAACTTCCGGATCCAGTTTGTGGAAGGACACCGGAATAACGGGTATCCATTCGTATTTAATCAAAAATCATCGTGCATAAATACATATATAACATTTTAAGGAGAAATAAATGAAACTTAATACAGATGAACTTACGCAACAAAAAATAAGATTTTATAAACTAACAAATGGGTTATTAGCAATAGCCTATGTTGTAGGTGCTGTTTATATGACAGTACAGATTTACAATATGATATTTTAAGGAGTCCCGGATGTCAGGAAAGTTAGATATTACCGTAGAACAAGGGGCAACATTTGAAAGAAACATCACAATAAAAGATAGTTCAAATGCGGCTGTGAATATAACTGGTTCAAGTTTTGCGGGCCAAATACGTAAAAGACACCAGTCAAGCACAACTCAAGCGGCTTTCTCATTTAATATTACAAATGCAACAGGTGGCGTAGTTATTGCAACTATATCAGCAACCGATACTGCTAACATAGAAGCAGGAGACTTTGTATATGATATTGAATGGACACAAGCAGATAATACTGTGACAAGACTGTTAGAAGGAACTGCAACTGTCACACCTCAGGTGACAAGATAATGACAAATGTTACAGTAACAGAAACAGTTTATAATGTAACAGTTGCAGAAACAGACCAGCAAGTTACAGTAGGAGCAACGTTTGGTGGCGTTGTTAATGTAAGCGTTAATGCTACAGACTTAGCCACAAGTATTTCACAACCTGCCAGTCAAGGCGTCAGAGTACTAAAAAGTTTAGAAAACAATATTCTTACTGCAAGAAAACTACGTTCATCTGGTAATGATATATCAATATCAGAAAACTCTGAGGATATTGATTTTGTCTTATCAGATACAATCACAGTAGACCTAAATGGTAATCTAAAAGCATCA
>FUFK010050341.1_pt1 | contig 21241 bp, 22 predicted proteins | sample 1021851 | NCBI WGS metagenome assembly FUFK01 (sample SAMEA51879418, study PRJEB19060) | metagenome
TATTATGCAAGGTCATCTGTATGGAGAAGCAACTGGGTTGCCGTTTGGTGGTTGGATAGTCATAAACAAGTCGAGTGGAGAAGTTGCTGTTGTCGAAGCACCTGAATGGCAAGCAGATGATAGAAAAGAATACTTAGCCGATGCCAAGAAAAGAATTAAGATACTGACTGATGAGTCATTGGAGTTTAAAGTACCGTTCAAAGATGTGTTTGAAACATACAAAGAAGATGGACAAGAAGTAAGAACTGGTAACAAGTTGTTGCCTAAACCTTGTACTATGTGTAGTTTCAAAGCACACTGTTGGAAAAATGCAGTGCTACATGATAAAATAACATCGAAGGCTAAACAGCCACCACAAGTATGGTACTCTAGATTGAAGAAGAAAGCATTATAATGTCAATTATTTACGTACATCAATTTCACATAGATCTTTTAGGATTAAACGAGGACTTGTACCACGTTTATATAGACTCCCATGTGGAGACTGGGGGTGGGAGAGACGTTGTTTTTTTACGTCAACATGAAAGAGGTATTCCCCTTACTCTTCGTGAAAACTTTTCAGACAATGGAACTCTCACCTCTCTTACTGAACAACGAGATATAGTAAAGGTAGAAAATGAATTTCAAACAATACGTTACGTTAGCGATCAGGGTAAAGTAGTATGCCTTCCGATACTTCACTTGACAAAAGAAATACCTATTTTAGAAAAACAATCCCCCAAACTGGCAGGGTACGTAAAAAAACGGCTACAATCACTAGGGTTGAAAAAGAATATATGAAACGATTACGATTTAGATCACGGTTTGAGTTGCAACTCGCAAAAGGTTTGGCTGATAACAAAGTCAAGTTTGAGTATGAGTCCAAGAAGTTTTTGTATATACCTAAACCAAGAACTTACACACCTGATTTCTATTTAATTGAAAGTGATATTTATATAGAAGCAAAGGGTCATCTAGATAAAGCAGACAGAGTAAAGATGGCTTTGGTCAAACAGCAACATAAAGATCTTGATATACGATTTGTTTTTATGAACGCACGAAATAAGATATATAAAGGCAGTCGGACAACCTATGCTGATTGGTGTAACAAGCATGACTTCAGGTGGGCAGAGAAGTCTATACCTATGGAGTGGTTTAAAAATGGATGAAGATGAGATAATAAAATTTGTAAAGAAAATGGATTTAAAGAAAGGTCATTACTACATCATACTTACCGATGTAGGNGATGATAAATTTAAGATGCACGCATACGATACAACTGGCAACAANTANGAAAANGAAANGGATCACAGTGTTGGATCAGTTATACATGAGGGTCTTGTCGGAATACTTACTGGTAAAAGTGAAGAGGTATTTAACTTTGGTATGTCAGAGCTTGCCTTTAACTATACAAGCAAAAGAATATTTGGTGAGGTACTCGATGAAGAAGGTAAGAAAATAAAATACAAAGATAATGTTATTAAAGTTGATTTTAACAAAAAGTAATGTTAGGACATATAGAGTACATGAGGAAAAGAATGAAAGAAGAGCAGGCTAATCTGCAATCAGACAANATAGAGATGAGTAATATGGTTGACCATCCACCACATTACAATACAGCCAGTATAGAAACTATAGATATAATAGCTTCTGTAACTGGAGATGGATTTGAATTTTATCTACAAGGAAACATTATGAAGTATCTGTGCAGATACCCATACAAAAATGGTGTAGAGGATTTANAGAAAGCACGATGGTATTTAAATAAACTAATAGAAATAAAANAAGGGGAATANNATNNNGTCTAANATGNTACCAACATCCTANCAAGAGTTCATACANAAATCTAGNTATGCTCGTTGGCTNGAAGAAGAGGGAAGAAGAGAAAACTGGGGTGANACAGTCTCTCGATATNTAGATTTTATGGAAGAAGCTTTGTTGGAAAAGCATAANTACAANATGAAAAAAGGNGANANACACGCCATAGATGAATACATAACTAATCTTAGTGTCATGCCATCCATGAGAGCATTGATGACTGCAGGACCTGCACTNAANCGAGATAACGTCTGTGGTTACAACTGTAGTTATCTGCCAGTAGANAGTCCANGATCTTTNGATGAAGCTATGTACATTCTTATGTGTGGCACTGGTGTNGGTTTCTCTGTTGAACGAGAGAACGTTGATAAGTTACCTATCATAAGTGAGAACATGCAAGAGTCTGATGTAGTGATTGTTGTGGATGATAGTAAAGCAGGGTGGGCAAAAGCATTTCGTGAGCTTGTGGCTTTACTCTATTCAGGAATGATACCGTCTTGGGATGTATCTAAGATACGCCCTGCAGGTGCAAAGCTGAANATTATGGGTGGGAGAGCATCAGGACCTGATCCTCTTGTTAACTTATTTAAGTTCACTATTGATAAATTCAAGAGTCGCAAAGGGAAGAAANTTATTTCCAGTAGANTGTCANGATATNATGTGNAANGTTGGAGAGGTTGTNGTTGTNGGTGGAGTACGTAGATCTGCACTNATTAGTNTATCTAACTTGAACGATGANCAAATGGCTCANGCAAAAGCAGGAGAGTGGTGGAACGCAAACGGTCAAAGAGCGTTGGCAAACAACTCTGTGGCTTACAAAGGCAAGCCTGCTATGGAAACTTACATGAGAGAGTGGTTAGCTTTGTATGAGTCAAAGTCAGGTGAACGTGGCATGTTTAACCGTAAGGCTGCAGATGAACAAGTTGCAAAGAATGGTAGACGGCAGACTGGTCACATGTGGGGTACTAACCCATGTAGTGAGATTATACTTAGACCATATCAGTTTTGTAATCTGTCAGAGGTTGTAGTTCGTGAGGGCGATGACTTATTGAGTTTACGATCTAAGGTAAGAGTTGCAACAATCTTGGGTACATTTCAGTCTACTCTTACAGATCTAAAATATTTACGTAGAGTTTGGAAAACAAACACAGAAGAAGAAAGGTTGCTTGGTGTATCATTAACTGGTATCATGGATCACAATGTCTTGTCAGGAATGACGGACTCAAAGGTTTGGTTACAAGAAATGAAACAAGTTGCAATCGATACAAACAGAGAGTATGCAGATGCTATTGGCATACCAAGAAGCACAGCTATCACATGTGTAAAGCCAAGTGGTACAGTATCTCAACTCACTGATTCAGCGTCAGGTATACACGCTAGACACAATCCATTTTATATAAGAACTGTACGTGGAGATAATAAAGATCCACTTACACAGTTTATGAAAGAAGAAGGCATACCTTTTGAAGCTGATATCACAAAACCTGATAGTGTTACTGTGTTTTCGTTTCCTATGAAATCTCCTAGTGGTGCAGTCACTAGAACAGAGATGGGTGCAATAGAGCAACTAGAGTTATGGAAACTCTATGCACTTAACTGGTGTGAACACAAACCATCCGTTACTATTTCTGTAAAGGAAGAAGAGTGGATGGAAGTGGGTGCATGGTTGTATGATAACTTCGATATTGCATCAGGGGTATCATTTCTACCGTTCTCCGATCACACCTATCAACAAGCTCCTTATCAGGACATAGATGCAGATGAATATCTCGAATGGAATGGGCGTGTGCCAACATCACTCGACTGGACTAAGTTNTCTATGTATGAAAAGGAAGATAATACAAGTGGATCTCGTGAGTTAGCATGCACTGCAGATGCCTGTGAAGTCGTGGACTTNAGTGCAAGCTNATGATAGAGATACCGATCAATGACGACTATATGAACCGTGCGAGGGAAAAAGCTTCTACTGTNGGCATATTGCAGGGAAGTATTACAGGTGGCACTAGCAACGTTGTAGGTGCGATAGGTGAGTTAGTCGTTGCTGATAGTATTAATGCAAAGCAAATAAATACATACGATTATGATCTAGTTAAGGATGGGATGCGTATAGATGTTAAGACTAAGCGTTGCAACTCTAAACCACAACCCCACTATGATTGTTCTGTAGCGTTGCATGGAACTAAACAAGATTGTGATGCGTATGTGTTTGTTCGCATACTTACAGATTTAACAAAGGCTTGGATTCTTGGTGGCATCTCCAAGCANAACTTTTACAAAGAAGCCACCCTATACAGAAAAGGGGATATTGATTATAACAACGGCTATACATTCAAAGCCGACTGTTACAATTTACAGATAAGTCAGTTGAGTCCTTGCCATGAAATCAAAAACTAGAGCAAAGNTATTTGTGTTAGAAGCNTATTTAAATAAAGAGGGGAATGTTGAGATGAACTACGAAGCAGTCAAACCTGAAGATCTCGAACGAGAGTTGAATACTGGTTTGCCTATGTACAGTGGCACAAGTCAGGTTGCATCACTGCTTCGTTATCTTAGGAAATGTGGTGATGATATAATGAGTGGATCACGGAATTATATTTAAAGTTTATTTTCTACCTTCAAACTTTTTGATAGCACCACCAAGATTGTAACCCATACCAAATTTCTTTTGGGGGGTCATCATACCCATAGCATCTTGTGTCTTAGCTGACATAGTGCCTTGAGATTTGTTTTGTTCAGCAAGTCCACCTAACATCATAGGCTTTCTAATTGTACCACCATACATGGCAGATCTACGCTGTCCGTTATTATATTCTTTTTTACCACTTTTATTTTTCTTGGCCGCAGTGATTATATCACCTCTTGTAATTTCATTTGGGTTACCATACATAGCAGCCAATTCTCTTTGTTTTTCAGTCATTTTTGCCATACTACTAATCTCCTCTTAAAAAATCTGGCACTATTGGATCTACTTTTTCTTTAATTTTGCCCACTGCTACAGATGGAACAAAAGTTTCTTTAGATATATCTTTCATTTGTGCATCAATGTTCTTTCTTCGTTTATCTTTCAAATCTTTTCTAAACGCTCTTATCTTAAATTTATCTTCGTATTCTTCTTTAGCTTCATTTCTAGCTATTATACTAACAAGAGCTTTAGTTAGTATGGAGTTTTCTTTAAAAGTTGGAACTCTTCCTTCTTCTAACATTTTTACAACGAGGTCGCCTATTTCAGGGTTGTCCATCATTTCTTCAAACATGCCATATTTAGCTTTTCTTATAGCATGAATGGCAGTTTCAGTTCCTAAAAACGGAGTGCCTATTATACCCCTATTCCAAGCATAAGCTCTACTAACCCATGAGGACATTTCTAAAGATCTTGGTATACCTCTTACCATAAATGGAACTTTTGCTAACTTTTCACCTTTCATGTACGCACCTATTGTAAGATAATTGTCGTAAACTTCATCAGTTCCATCTACAGATCCACGTTTAATTAACTCTCTAAAATTCTTACCCCAAGTTTTTCCACTACCTAATAATTCCATGAGCTTATCTCCTTGCACAAAATCATCTGTGGTAACAGTGAGTCTGTCTGATACAGGATCTGCTGATATTTTAGGTGTAGATGCGTTATTCACAACTCTTGTTTGATCGTCTACAAACTCTAACAGTCTGGCCGCAATACCTCTGTCATAGTTTCTCATTATTTTTTCGTATTCTGTAGCTTGATTAGGATTAAGTTCAGCCACGCTTTTGGCTTGTAATCTATCTAAAGCTAATCGAGAGTATTTATCTCGTTGTGCGTCAAGTACTCTCATACCTTGTTCGCCTAATTTAACTGAGTCGTGTATAAATTTAGGTGTAAAGTTTTTCATTAATTCAACACCCTCTTTATCTATGTCTCTAAAAACGCTTTTTGCCATACTATCGAGTTCAGATATTATTTTATTTTTTTCTGTAGATATATCTGCTCTTACTTTTTTAGCTTCACCTAAAACTTTATCTGAGTATACAAGTAGTTGATCTACACTTAATGCTTCTTCTACTTCACTCTTATCAATTATGTTTTTACCGTTTGATATTTTTAGTAAGTCCACATTGTTTAGGAATGTTTGAAAATTGTCATTTGCCCTTAATTGTGGTAATGTTCCGGGTGCTATTAGTTTCTTAGTTCTTAATGAGGTTCTTAGTTCAGCACCTGCAGGACTGTTTAATATAAGTTGTTTGCCTGCTTTTTGTAAAATCTTTTGTACAAGTTTTAAATTTCTTTTGCCTTCTTTTGTTGTATCATTAAAACTAAATCTTGGTAGTTTGGAATCATTTACTATTGTTCCTCCAAAAGCTTGTCCTAAATCACTTACAACTTTATCTGCTTCCTCTTGTGTTAGATTTTTTTTAGTTAATCTAGCAGTAATCTCCTCCACCCACTTATCAGGTTCTTTGTTTAATATAGGTTGACCTTCTTTTGTCATGCCTTGTATTTGATTCCAAGTTTTTCCGTAGCCATGTTTATATCGTACTAAATAATCTTGCCAAGCTCCTTTTGCTGTTTTCCAATCTCGTACAACTTTACCACCTATCATAACACTTTTTCTTGCGGCATTATTGAAAAAATCTGTAGAAAATCCTGTAGTTGTATTTTCTGCTAAATCAACCCAATACTCATATATACTGAGATTTGCTTTACCTTCAACTTGACCCAACTTTTGATAAGCTTTATCTTTAAAAGTTTTTGCTATTACTTTCCAATCATCAAAACCTATTGGTAATTTAACATCGTAACCGTCAGCATCTAGCTGTTTCCATATATCAAAATCACTAGCATTTGGCATTTCTGCTTTAGCTATAGTTATCGCTTCTCTTAATGCTACGTCATGTTTTTTCATATTTTCTGGACTAAAAAACTTTGCTGCGGCATCCTCAAATAAAAGCGTAAATTTACTTGGTAAAACTCCGTCTCTTATGCCTGCTATATTTTTTGCACCTCTTGATATTTCTGCAGCAAATAGCTCCCCTTCCTCAAAAAATTCTTGAAAGTAAGCTCCGTCTTTTGCTTTTAAAAATCCATAAAAATCTGTGCCATCCATGTACACAGGATTACCACTATTCCTTCCGTATGTATTTTTTAAATATGTAAATTGTCCATCTGCCTTCAATTTAATTTTTGATTGTATTAACGATGAAGCTCCGTATATATCATTATTAGATATAGAAGGATTTGCTGTTATGCTATCAACACCCTCCAAACTTTTACTTATTTGATCTTCAAATTTACTTAATCTTTCATTAGCTCTTTTAACAGCATCTAAGGGATCAAAACCTTGCATTATATCTGATGTTACATAATAATTACCTAACACATCAAACTTTTTAGCGTAATCGTGCATAATTTTTGGATCTGCGTTTTTAGGATCAACTTTAATTCCGTTGATCATATCCTCTAAATCATTCTCAAGCTTAACAGAAAACTCTTTTGTTTTAGCTGATAGATCTTTTAAATGTCTACCATAATCTTGATACATATTTAGATACGTGTCTATCATTTGCACTGCAGCTTCATCAGCTTCTACATCAGGATGCACTCTAGCTTTCCTTAAATCTGACATAGCTGTGGCTAACTCATTATACACACGAACTTGATCAGCTTGTTCTCGCAACATGTTTGAAAAATTATCACTAAAATTTCTAACATCAGAATGTCTTATGTTGTCCATAGTTTTATCACCCATGTTTCTGAGTAGAACTAAACTAACTAATTTGTAAGTGCTTTTTCTGAAAGCTTCAGGATCAGCTATAATTTTCTTTCCGTTAGGCAATGCTATTGTGTTTAATAAATTATTTAACTGAGCTTCAGATTCAACTGCACTAAATATTTGTTGTTGTAAATTTTCATCAGCTTGAGAAATCCATTTATAAACATCTCTTGCTTTACCAACATATTTTGGATTATCAAAATCTTTACGTACAAAGTATTGTAAGTTATCAGAAAGATATCGAGTTAATCCGTTGACGGATTTCAACCCTATCTCCGTAGTGTAAACACCTCCCAAACCTCCTAATAAAGATAGAAAAAGATTCGGCTGAATGTTATCTGGATCAACACTGTTCATTTGATAGTAATGATTCATTGTTGCAATACCTAAAGTAACACCTGCTTCGTCTGTAAATAAAGATCTAAAAGATGGTGGAACTAAAGCTTTTAAACTTTCAAACTCTATGTTTTGTTCAATTCTGTTTATAACTAATTGCTGTTTGTCTAGTGCATCTTGAGTTACATTCGCACCTCTCTTTTTTAAAGCATCCAATCTTTGATTTGCTAATCTTAACTTTCTTCTTAAAATTTGCACGTTTGGTCTAGCTTTAGGATCAAGTATACCTCTTGCTTCTTGATCCATTTTCATAGAAAAAAGAGTCATACGTTTACGAAAGTTATTTAAAAATCCTCGTGTATTTTTTTTCCAATATTCATCAAACAAATCAGCACTTGTTTTACCTTGCTTTGTTGCATTTGCTAATGCTCTTTCAAATATTCTAGAATTGTAAGTTTCTTTTACATAATTTCTAAACGCACGATTTCTTAACGCACCTATGGTCAATCCACCTACACCTGTAACAGCATAAGTGATAGCACCTATTGCTGCTTCTTTTTTTATTGTGGATTTAAAATCAGGACTGTAAGCTAATATAGCCATTGCTCCATCTTCTGATATTGCTCCTCCTGTCATTTCACTCAATGTTTTTGCAGCAAATTTAGTTACACCAAATGTTTCTTCTGACGCATCAAATTTACGTATTTCAAAAGGTCCAATGGTATCTGGTAATTTATCTTTAATTGTATTGTCAACTGCGATTGCAGCATCGTTCACTGCTTCACCAACACCTCGTGCAAGGAACACTGGTAATTTCAAAAAGTCTGTAGTTGCACCTCTTGTTCGAGCTTGATCAAGGAGTCCAGTGCTTTGAGCGTACATAAACTCTGCAGCTTTTACTTCATCCATTCCCGGTATATTTGATAGTAATTTAAAAAATCTTCTAGTTTCGTTCTTTTTGTCACGACCCTCTCCTATTAAAGAATCAGGTTTAATTGTGATACCCTCTTCATCTTCTTTAAGTATATCATAAGTTTCTTTAAATGTGGGTATGGTGTACTTAGTTAATCTACCTTCAGGGAACTCTTCAGTTTTTGTAGCGTCTCTAGATATCATAGTGAAAGCATAATTGTCTTTGTTATCCAACGTTATAGGACTTTGAAATATATACTTTAATCTTTTATTTATTCTTTCATCTTCATTTGCTCTCATTTCAGAGGGTGGTAATCTTAAATTTTCTTCTGTCCTATCCATAAAAGACGGAAAATTATCAACAAGATTTTTATCTAAATCTTCTACAGACACCAATACATCTTGTTCAGGACTAGAAAGTAAAGGATCTTTTAATTCATTTTTACTTGCTAAATTTTGTATAGCTTCAGGTGATATACGCCCTCTATTTATGTCACCTCTTTCAAGAAAATCTGATCTTTTTACGTTGTGTTCAAGAAATTCTGCGTTTAATATATTTCTTCTAAAGTCTGGGTCATCAAATAAATCTTTGAACATAGGCGATTCACGATAGTCATCTACTTGGCTCAAAAATTTAAAGTCTCTAAAGAAAGACATTTTAGGTGCTTGTTCTTTCCTTTTTTCTGCAGCTTCTTTAGCAGTAACAATACCTTTAGAAGGACCTATCTGAGGTTTACTAAAATCTTTATTTTGTGCAGTTTCCATTTATGCAGCACCTATCTTTTCTTGTAAGGTTATTGATTTCTTAGGCGTTTCAGGTTTTTTTGGATCTATGAAGGGATTTTTCTCTTCATCTGGATCATCACTATCTCCTCCTATAGGAGGTTTACCTACAACTATACCTTGTTTATTTGTGCCAAACTGTGCTTGACCTGCATCAATTTCTTTTAAACGTAGCTCTGCATCAGTTGGTGGTTTGTCGTACTTCATCAAATTTCTTTGATCAAATATAGACACATTTTCTAAATATCTATTTAATATTAAAGCAGCGCTTTGTTTTCTTCTGTTGGGTGCTGTCAATGAATCTAACATAAATATTTTATTGTTTGCATCTGTAATTATGTCATCTATTACAGTTGTGTTTCCTAATATGGCGTTAGATATATTAACTCTTAAAGCGTTACCAATTCTTTTTACGTCAGCATCAGATATAGTTCGTGTATCAACTGATCCGTCTGATCCACTTTGAATAGTTGCAGCCATAGTAAATGTTAAAACTTCAGCGTAGTAATCTATTAAAAGTTTTGCATCGACAGCTTTATTAGCCGCTTTTAAATTTGCTATTTCTTCACCTAAAGCTAAAGCTCTGCTTTGTACTCGTTGCATTTCTTTAACAGCAGGATCTTGAAATATAGTTTTAGCTACTTCTATGCCTGCATTAAATTGACTTACAGCACCTTTAAAAGTAACTAATATATCACCTGCAAGTCCTACAAAAGCAGGTTGATTATTTACACCCTCTTTAATTAATTTTCTTAAATCTACTGCGATTCTTTTTTTAGCTACTTCTGCACTTCTTTTAAAATCAACTTGTTCAGGTTTTGAAAATCCAACTGTTTTCAAATCATTTATTCTAGAAGCCTTTCTTTCTTGTTCCATAGAAAGCCTTCCTTGAACACTTTCTTCGTAAGGTTTACTTTCTACAAAACCTCTGTGTTTAACATCTTCAAATATTACACTGTCATCTATATTATTTGGCAATGCAAATTGTATCACAGCTAGAGCTAAATCTGGATTTTCAATAAATTTAACATAATCAGGAGAATTATTAAAAAAGTTTCTTACTTTTAATACAGTGCTTCCTTCTGGTTTTTGCAAAGGTGTTTTGTAGTCCATTAAATCTTGTCTGAGAGCTAAAGCACTTCTTATCATAAATCCACCATCTTTTAAGTAGTATGGAATTGTTTTTCCATCTTTTTGACCAAAAGCTCTAGCTAAGTTATCAAAATATTTTTTCTTTGTTGCAAGGCCCATGCCTTTAACAACACCTGCATCTATGTTTTTTATCTGATTATCTATCATATCAATAGTTGTTCTATCAGTTTTACCACCATAATATGAATAATTGTTAGCAGTATCATCGTAAGTAGATAAAGTTATGTCACCTTTTGAGTCTATCTTTGGCTTGTCATCCGTACTAATACCTTTTGCTTTACTAAATGCCCTTATATTTTTTACACCCATTTGTTTTAAATATTTATTATATAAAAAAGGATGCTCTCTATTCATCTCTTGCATTATATCACTAGGAGCTAATGTAATCTTACCTGTAGAGTCTCCTCTTTCTGTAAAACCTATGTCTGCTTCTCCTGATAATTCTTTATAATAATCTATTATCATAGACTCTGCACTTTGTAATTTAGACATAAGACGAGGATTTCCAGTGCCTGCTTGAAATAAAGGATGTTGTCTTAATGCTTCTAAAACGTCTCTTGGTAAATCAGTTCTAAAAGCATTTAATTGCACTCTTGTTTTTGTATCATCTTTTAAGTTTTTTAGTCTTTGATTAATATTTTTACCTACTACAAAATTTTGTTTAAGCTCAGCAGGTAGATCGTATGGTCTTAAATCCATTCTAAATAAGGCAGGTTCAAGTTCTTTNGGTTTATTTTTNTCTTCTTCTTTTNTTAATTTANATTCTTCTCTTATTGCAGCTAGTCTAGCATCCTTTTCTAATCTCGCTCTAAATCTTGTAAGTTCTTTTTCGTCTTCTGCCTTTTCTTCATCTCTACGTAATGTAAATTCTTCTGCTCTTTTTTCATCAGATATCTTATTGTATTGTTGTGCCATGCCACCAAGAAAATTTAAAGCAGCTCCTCCTTGAAATAATTTAGACAATACACCCATTCTACTCTTCCTCTTTTTCGACTGCTGTTGCTACAGCTAAAAATCCATCTTGCATTGGTTCTTCAGGTTCTGATCCTATCTTATCTGCTTGTTGTGCTAAAAAATCATACAATGATGGATTGTTATCACGCATCATATTTTCCAAATCAACATCTGTCATACCAATATTTTCTGTTGCTTGACCGTCTGCAGTGTTAAATACTCTAACAGGTATATCATTTTCTGCAGCCATACCTAAAAAGTAAATGGCTAAAGGTGGTTTTATAAGTTCTGCAACATCTGGGGAAAACTCTCCTTGCATGAACCCTCCGATTGCAACCGTATCAACTATCTCTTCAATAGAGATACCTGCAAACATAAGCTTTGTGAATTGTTCGTATGTTGCTTCCGACCCTTCAATTTTACCAATTATGTTGTCAACTGCTTCTCCGGGAACAGCAGTCTTTGGTGGTTTTTCCCATGCCCATTTGCCAAGAGGTTCAGTAAGACTCCACCCTGCAGGTCCTCTGTTGAAACGTTGATCAATGGGTCTGTTTCTTATTTGTACTGGTACTGACATGATTTATGGTCCAAAATATTTAGGTTTAGATGTGCGTGGTAAAGAGGTTCTTTTTTTAGTTCCTTTAATTGATTGTGAACCTAATTTATTTCTAACTCCTGCTCTTCTATTAGCAGTTTTTGTTAATTGTGTTACAAAATTTTTCACTGTGGGAACATCTGCCAAAGTTGCTTTATACAAACCTGCTTTTACAGCATTTGTAACTCCAAAATCTTTTGCTAAATTAACAGGTGTCGGTTTAAATACTCCTAGACCTTTTTGAACTTTACTAGGACCAGCACTTACTTTTTTTACAGGGGGTGCTTGGTAAGGTTTACCTGCATTGTATATACCACTTCCACCTGCACCTGTGCCTATATTAAGAAAACCACCTGCAAAGCCTTTTGCAACGCTACCTATAGTCACAGGTCTACCTGCACTTAACTCACCACTGCCTGCCCTATAAAGTTCGTAGTCTAATACTGGCTCTATACCTTCTTCGTATATTGTTTCAAATACACTATCTTGATACAAATCAGATATACCCTCTTCAAATATAGGTTTAAATAAATACTCATCAAAAAAATTCTCTAAACTAGTCATTAAACTCATTTTACATTACCACTTCACATTAAACAACCCATTAAGAATAGCTTTTCCTAATTCTGTTTGTTGAGATGTTGCTGATTGTTTATCATAAAACCCCTCGTTGGCAGATACTTCCATACCAAGCAATCCTATTTCATGGTATCTTTGCTCTGCATCTTGTCCAATCTTAAATGCCCAACCTGCTTCATCTCTGTATTTTTGCCACAAGGCGTTGAGTGCAGATTGATTTATACCAAGTAGATTTTGTGCATTTATTTGATTAATTGCATTTTGATTGGCTGTATTTGCTGTATTTATTTCTCTACGCCACACAGCGTTTGATTGATCTATCTGTGTAGCCATGTTTACGTTGAATTGTTCACGTTGATTATTTTGACTTGCTATAAACTCACGAGTTGCGTTTGCTTCATTTACGTTAAATTGATTTTGTGCAGCGATTCTATTTTTGTTTGTTGATTCTATCTGTGATCCTAAGTCTGCAAAAAATTCATCTATTTGATTTTGTGATTGGGCATTGAATTGTTGTTGCACATTTATGGCCGCAGCATTTGTTGTCATACGTTGCAACTCACCTGCGTAATCAATCTCTCTCATCTTTTGATCATTTGTAAGATTTTGTAAATCTAGTGTAAGAAATGATTTAGCATTATTTACTGCAACTTGCATACGAGCATCAAGGTTTGCTTTATCCATAGACGCAAATGTAACTGCATTTTGCATAACTGCTTGTTGTTGATTATTTAAGTTAACTAAATCCATCTGTGCATAACGATCAGCATCCATTTTTGCTATCGGTATACCTGCTTCTATTATTGCTTGGGTAATCGCTGCAGAAGCCATGCTAGATGCACCAAGTCCACGAGATTGCATAACTGCACCAACTGCTCTCATTGCAGGAGCGGCCCACGCAGGAGGTGGCTTACCCTCTTCAAAAGATTTAAACAGTTCGCCTATTTGATATTTTACGGTAGATTCTTCTGATACCTGTCCTTGTGCAGCTTGAACTAGGGATTGTTCACTAACCGTGCCAGTGATATCGCCCACTACTGCTTCTGAAGATAGTTTGCCTTGTGCGGCAACAGCTTCAGGTGTTCCCTGTATTGTTTGTGCTGTGTATTTTTCTGCAGATTTTGTTTGAGGAACTGTTACTTCTAACCCTGTTGTTGGAACTTGTCCTACGCCCATGCTTACTTGACTTAATTGAGCAGGATTTTTGAGTAATTCATCTTGTTGAACGTCTTGTTTTATAGTGGTTACTTCACTTCCTGTTGGAAGTTTAGTAGCGTCTGCTCGTTCTTGTAGTGTGGTTTCTACGTCTGTAACTGCCATTATCTACTTCCCATCAATACTTTGTCTAACTTATCTTCTAATCTTCTGATTGCATCCATCAACTCGTGCATATCATCCTTAACGTCATCTTTACGTGCATACTCTTCTCGTGTTTTGTTAAGGAGTATCTGTATACGTTTGACCTCTTGAAACATCTTGTTAAATGCCCAACCGAATGGTACAACGACCATAGTCAGGATTATGTTCCAAAATAACATTGGGTCAATGCTTTCCATGTTATGCGTTCTCTAATGCTGTAACTCTGCTAATCAAATCAGCAATCTGTGTTGCTTGTGTTGCATTTTCTGTTTTGAGGGCAGTTACTTCTGTTGATAACTCTTGTATGGCTTTTACAAGCATAGGTATTAACTCTGATGGTGCTAGTCTTTGTCTACCATCTCCATCTTCTTCGCCCTCTATTTGCCACATTTCAAAACCATTTTTGATTTCAGAATGTTTATCTATTACTGCTTTTACTTCTTGTGCAATAAATCCATGTTGTACTTTATCACCTCTGCCCATAACTCTTTCATCAGAATCAGCAACATACGATTTATGGTCAGATGGTATGTCTTTTTCTTTTTTCCATTTAAATGTTACTGGTCTTAAATCATTTATAAAAGATAATCCTGCTGTAGATGTTGTAATTTCTTCTTTGTATCTTTCATCAGATGGTGCAGTTATAGATGTTGCACCAAAAGCTATGTTAGAATCAGTTACATTGTTCCCAAAAGTAAAGTTACTACCACCTACTGATGTAACATTATAACCCATCACAATCATAGCACCAGTATCGTTTGCATCACCATCTGTAAAAGAACCGATAAGTATATTATAACTACCAGTAGTCATTGGAGTTGCATGATACCCTGCATCACGACCAATATAAATAGAATGGTCTCCAGATTGATGACCTGCTCCTGCACCATGACCTACAAAAACATTATTAATTCCATCTGTTACCGATGCACCTGCATTAGTTCCGATTGCAGTATTATTAGCTTGAGTTGCACTACTATTATTTTGCGTAGTTAATGCTCTATATCCAACAGCAACTGAATTACTTCCTTGTGTATCTGATGATAAAGCATTTCCTCCTATAGCTACGTTATAGTCTGCATCAGTAAGTGCATCTGCTGCAAGACTACCAACTATTACATTGTGGAGTCCTGTTGTTATTGAAGCACCTGCAAGCCTTCCAATTCCTATATTATAAGCATCATCTGATGATGTATAATTTTGAGTTGATAAAGCACTTCTACCTATGGCTATGGAATTTTTACCTCTAGTGTCAGCAGATAGAGCTAGATATCCAATCGCAACATTTCCAGAGCCATCAGTGAGAGCATCACCTGTCTGATAGCCTACCAAAGTATTTAATTGTCCTGTTGTCATTGCTGTGCCTGAACCACTACCAACAGCTACGTTATATGAATCTCCCCCTGCATCAAGAGTTTTTAATGCTTGGTAACCTATTGCTACATTATCTCCATGTCCATCTTCTGTTTTTAGTGCTTCAAATCCTATCGCTATATTCCTATCACCTGTAGTTAAAGCTGTGCCTGCTTCATCTCCAATCGCCACATTGTAATTACCACCACTAGCTACTGAATCACCTGCATTGACACCTGCACGATAATTAGATGTGCCTAACGTATTAGTAAAAGGTTGCTTTAATATATTTGCTACATCACTTGCTCTTGTCATCTTTTATCTCCTAACCTATCAAACATCCTGAATAATGAGAACTTGCTGATATATCTAATTGTTCTGCACCACCAGCAGAAATAAAGTTTATTTTTGCAGTATCATTTGCATCCATATCAGCAACAGCAGTTGTAGTCATTGACCAGTAGGTAGCATCTTGGTCAAAAACAGCAGGACCTATAACATTTGAATAATCTCTATTGGATGTGTTTATAACAACTTCTACAGAACTGTAGTCTGTATCTACTTGTAACATCACTAATGTAACAGTCAAAAGATACTTACCTGTAACAGGTGCAGTAAATGTTCCGGGGTCATCTGCATAGTCACCATTAACATCAGTTATTTGGTCAAAATTCATAGCAATTGTAGAATTTATGCCCATGTTTTGTCTGGTACTAGCTTCACTAGCATTAAACATGGGGTTTAATGGTTTTGTTACATGACCATTTGCATCAATCACTATATGTGAGGTCGTACCAAGTGCTGAACCTAAACCAATAGTTAGACTATCATTGCTATCATCTAGTCCTACATGAAAGTCTTGAGCATTGCCATCAAAGACTATCTTTGTGTCCTCTGCTCCTGCGTCACCAATAGTAAGAGTCGGTGTTGTGCCACCTATAGTTACAGGACTAATTACATTACCTGTTACAGTAAGAGTGCCACCCATAGTAACATTTCCATCAAATGTACCACCATCTGCTTTACTTACAGTGTCTGCTACCGAGAACACATCAAACACCACAATGACCACGAGGTCACTTGCAGTAGCTCCTGTTCCTAATACGATTGATGTGCCACTTGTTGCAGTGTAGTCTGCATCACCTAACTTCACACCATTTTGATATACATCTACGAAGTTACTGTCTTTGTAACTTAATGTTGTACCCTCTGCACCTGCACCACTGAATGTAGTCTGCGATGCTGTGGCAGTGTAGGTGTGAACCCTACGTACTCCATTAGATGGACTGACTCCTATGTATGCCATTGTTTATATCCCTTGTGCTTCTTTCCATGTCTTGTACGCAGTCTTTACATTCTCTGTCCATGCTGCATTTGCAATTGNTTGAACACTAGTTGCTTCTCCACTTATATCTGTATCAGTATGTGTCCATGTATCATCTTCACTTTTTGATGATGAAAAAGGCACTAATACATGGCGATGTCTTGACCTACCAATCTCTGTTCCATCCTCTTTGATAACTGTGTCAGTAGCTACTTGAACATTCCAACTATTTACAACCTCTATTTTTTCTATTACTGCTTCTTTTGTTATTGCCATTTATTTCTCCTAATTATGCTGCTATATAAAAAAATGAAAACTGTATTTGATTTTTATCAGTTCCGTTTTGACAGTCAGAAATATTGTTTACATTATAATTTCCATATATACAGTAAAAAGATGTGCTTCCTGCTATTGCCATTGTTGAATGTGGGTTATTAGAACCAAAATCATTTGAAACAACACCTCCACCTGACGTATAGTCGTTAGCATTTAAACTTGAACTTATAGTAAAAGGCAAACCAGACACTTGAAGCACACCACCACCACCACTAAAAGCATCTGTTCTTAATCTACCATGAACATTTACGTGCCTTCCGATTTTAGTATAAAATCCAAATGTTTGTGCATCATAAGTTACAGTGGGATTACCACCACTGCCAGTATAGGTAGGACTCCAAGACCCTTCTTCATAATCTGCAAAAAGTTCAGATGACTTAGTTCCTCCTGAACTATCAGCAGTAGCAGCAAAACTTATACCATGACCTGATGCTAACGCTATGTCACCATCAGTAAGTGTTAAACCATTTGCTATTGTAAGACTAGTGCTTGATAAGGTTAGACCTTCTGCACCTGCTCCTATTACTTTTGTTAATGCCATTCGTTACTCCTAGCTTGGCTTGTTAGCATCATCTCTTTGTTTGCGTGTCTTATAGTCACTTCTTGCAGTTACAAGTGCAACAAAGTCTGCTTGGTTGCTTGGTATGGGGTCTGTGAAGCTACTGTCGTTCATCAATCTTGTAGTCCAGTCTGTCTGCATACGCTTCCAACAGTTGTTCAACTTGCCATTGATTGCACCATCAATCCAAGCATCTAAACCTGCATTGTCTGATACATCATTGTATAGATCATTAGACAGAATCTTCTGTTGTAAATCTGTTAATGTTATTGTCTTTGTGTGATTTGCCATTTTTATCTCCTTTATGATTGAGTTGTTTCACTCTTGGCTTATGCTACTAAGTAGCCTGAAAAAAATGAATCATTATTTATATCAGTTTGGCTACCAGTTCCAGACCCCTCTTGAAAAATATGAACTGTTGCAGTGTCATTTGCATCCATATCCACTAACAAAGAAAGTGTAACAGTCCAAAATAGTGCATCTTGTCCAAAATCAGGGTCAAATATATTGTAATACAAGTCATTGCTTGTGGTTAATTCAAGATAATAATAAGCTGCACCATTTGATAGTGAAGCCATTCTCAATACTACACTTAAATGATACCTGCCTGTAACTGGTGCTGTAAAAGTATAGTTTGATGTGTTATAGTCTGCATTTTGGTCGAATCTTTCAGTTGCAAATTGCACATCTACATTTGAATTTTCAGCAATATTAGATTGGTCACCAGATAATGTAGCCATAAAAGCAGATTGAAGAGGTTTAGTTATATGACCATTTGCATCAAATACCATGTGAGATGTTGTACCAAGTGTTGAACCCAACCCTACTGTTAGTGAATCTGCACTGTCATCTAATCCTATGTGAAAGTCCTGTGCGTTACCATCAAACACTATCTTTGTATCTTCAGCACCTGCATCACCTATAGTGAGTGTAGGAGTAGTTCCTGTTAGTGTAACATTATCACTAAACGCACCTGTTGTCGCAGTTAAAGCATTATTACTAGGATGCCCTACTGTACCCACTGTTCTAAACAAGTAGTACACAAAGATATTATTACCTGAGTTACTTGATGGTGCAGCAGTAAATGTAAGTGTTGTTCCACTGCTCACTGCGTATGCTACAGATGGTTCTTGTATAACACCATCTACGGATACGAGTATATCTTCATCAGACCCTACTGCATGGTCTAATGTAAATGCAGTTGTAGAACCATCACCTGAAAATACAGACGCTGCTTTAGGTGCTACAAATCTATTTGGAGCAGGAGGTCCTATGTATGGCATCTTATGTTATCTCCATTATGCTTAGTGTTCCTGATATCTTATCTGCTACAGAACAATCTATCTGTATAGCATCTGTTGTCTCAAGTATAACNTTACCACCTGATANCAGTTCTANTGATGAACCTACAGGTATAGGCACATCGTTNGCTANAAACGCTGTTCCNTTGGTTGCAGCNCTACCACCACCTGATGTNTCAGATACGAGCTTTACATCGGCTGTTACTTGAGCAGTATGTATGTTTGTAAGTATGAGTCCAATCACTACTGTAGTTGTNCTNCNCGGAGTTGTATACACTGTNTACGGAGTTCCTGCACTAGCAGGCTCGGCAGCGAATGTGACTACTTTGAATGTATTTGCCATGTTATTATCCTAACGCTATTGCAAGTGCAGTTGGATCATCCGTAGTAAAACCTGCACTGGTTAAATATGTTTTTACATCTGTCAATGCTACTTGTTTCATTGTACCATCGTCATTTGTAACTAATCTGTCTGCATCTGCTAATGTCGTAGAGGAAGCAGCCGTGCCACCATCCATGATGTTTAGCTCTGTTGCTGTTGCAGTCACACCATCTAAGATGTTTAGTTCAGCAGCAGTAGATGTAATAGAAGTTCCTGCTATTTGTAATGTGGTTGCATTTACTTCACCACTAGAACCATACACAACTGCCTTACTATTAACGATTGTACCTGCAGATGAACCATCAACTAAATTTAGTTCACTTGCAGTTGATGTTACTCCATCAAGTATGTTTAGTTCATCAGTTGTTACTGTAGCACCGTCAAGTATTTCAAGCTCTGCTTCTGATATGCCTGCAGATCCGATGGTAACTGTGCCTGCAAAAGTTACGTTAGCACCACTAAATGTCATAGCAGTTGTTGGCGTAGAACCTGACTTGATTACAAGTTCACCACTACTGTTTGTCATAGAACCAAAAGTTGTGCCACCATCTTTTAATACGATGTCTGCACCGTCTGCATCAAGAGTAATGTCTCCTGCAGAATCTAGTGTGATGGTAGAACCTGTCATGTTTGTTATCACAGGATCTGTGAGTGTTTTGTTAGTCAGTGTCGCAGTTGATGCTGTTGAAACTAATCTAGCATCACCACCAGTGCTAGGAAGAGTTAAAACGTTATTAGCACTTTCTGAATGTGGTGCAGCTTTTATTTGTTGTCCGTGAGAGTTGTTCTCACAATTAAGTTGTATAGTGCCTTGATTGTCATTACCTTTAACAGTTACATGTCCTGTTCCGTTTGGTGCAAGTTCAAGATCAGCATTTGAAGTGGTAACAATATCTTGACCATTCATGTCCAAGTTGCCACCTAGTTGTGGAGTAGTATCTTCTACTATGTTAGATAAAGCAACACCACCAACAGCCAATCCTGATACGATTGTACTTCTTGTAATCTTTTTAAGACCACCACCTGAAGTGTCCACTGCTAAGAATACATCATCGTTTGCCACTGTGGATATTTCAGATAAGTCACCCACTGCTAGAGAGTTAAAGTTTGTTCCATCTGCAACAAGTAAGTTACCTGCAGTGTTCGTACCCATAGTGATGTCATCACCTGCAACTGTTAAGTCACCTGTGATACTTAGGTTTCTGAAACCACTTACGTCTTTGTTAGAATCAGCCACCACTGCTTTGGATGCTACAACTGTGCCTGCTGTTGATCCGTCAAGTAAATTTAACTCTGAAGCTGTAGACGTTACACCATCAAGAATATTTAGCTCTGCAACTGTAGAGGTTATACCGTCTAGTGCATTTAGTTCTGAAGCAGTAGCAGTAACACCATCTAAGATATTTAACTCTGCAGCAGTTGATGTTATTGCAGTGCCACCTAATGTTAGTGATCCTGATACATCTAAGTTACCATTTAAGTCAACTGTTGTGGCCGCAAGCTGTATCTCTGTGTCTGCTACAAGGTCGAGTTGTCCATCGGTACTCGAATTGATGTATATAGCTGTATCTCTGAATTGTAACTTCTCTGTAGAAGCAACAAGTATGTCGTCACTAAACTCAAAATAATCCTCATCTTCCATCCATTTAAGGACACCATCAGATGTTTCACCATCAAATGTAATTGTTATATCTGTTCCTGCAGTTCCTGCACCGAACGTAAGCGTGTTGCCCAACAGCTTAGTTATAGGACCTCCTTCGTTGGCTGTG
>FUFK010047387.1_pt1 | contig 21236 bp, 19 predicted proteins | sample 1021851 | NCBI WGS metagenome assembly FUFK01 (sample SAMEA51879418, study PRJEB19060) | metagenome
CCAGTGCAGTGGCGAGCTTGGAGCGGTAGATGCCGGCTCGCTCGATCTTGAGGTCTTCGTAACCGCGAACGGCCTGTGGCAACGAGGCGATGTCGGTCGCCTCGTCGATCGTCATGGTTCCGGCAGCGACGCGAGCTAGCACGGTGTCGATCGACGATTCGAAGATGTCGATCAGTTCGCGCTCGAGCTTTCGCATCTGGGTGCGGCCGAAGGGGTCGAGGACGGTGCCTCGAAGGCGCTTGCCGTTTGCGAGCACCTTCATGATCGGTACGCCGACGCGGGTGGAGACGGTGATCTTTCGCTTCATGCCGAGTGACTTAAGGATCGGCGGATGCAGTTTCCACGAGGCCTTGGCCCCGGCCCCACCGGCGGCAGTGATGGCGGCGGTCGCCTCAGGACCGGTCAGGAGGCGAGCGACCTCGTACTCGTCCTTGTAGGCGAGGAGGAGGTGATGGCTGACGGCGACTGCCTCGGTGAACGATGCGTCGCCCAGTTCGGCGGCTCGTTGGACGAGGTCGAGGTACCGGCTGACGAGTGCGGCGCTTTGGTAGGCGAGCAGGTCGGCGGCTCGGAGTGCGATGTCGGCACCGAGTTCGTCGGCCCGAGTGGCGAGCTTCTCCGGTAGTGCCGGCACGTGAACCTGCGGGCTGTCTGCGTGCGCGACGACGGTGCCAGCCGAGACCGCCTCGGCCCGGCCAGCGGCAAAGGCGGTCAGGTTGGCCTCGACTGCGACACCGTTGAGGCGGATCGCCTCCTCGATCGCCTTCCCGGCGATCGGCAACACGCCGTGCTGGTAGGCGAAACCGAGGAGGAAGATATTGGCCGAAGCCGCCGAGCCGAGCAGTTGCTCGGTGATGCCCGCCGCGTCGACGTAGCGGTTGCGCTCGGTCAGCGTCGCCGCCGCGACCTGGGTCCGCAGTTCGTCGAGTTCCGGATACGCAACCTCGGGCTTGCCGATCATTGACCCGGTGGGCGTCTCGCTCGCCGAGCCGATCAGCACCGTGCGGGTCGGGTCGCCCGCCGAGAGCGAGGCGGGGCTGGCGGCACCCAGCAGGTCGAAGGCGATGATGAGCCGTCGGCGCCCTCATCGCCGATCAGGTTCGATGGCGCCGGCGCGTTGGTCGTGATGCGGAGGTCGCCGCTCACACGTCCGGCTTTCTGCGAGAGGCCAGTCTGGTCGAGCCCGCGCACGTGCAGGCCGTCAAGCATCGCAGCCGTGGCGACGATCTGGGCGACGGTGACGACACCGGTGCCGCCGATCCCGACCATTCGCAGGTCGAGTGAGCCGGGCGGGACGACGAGGTCGGGATCGGGGAGATCGCCGATGACGGCACCCGAGCCCGCGTGTTTCTCGGCCTTCGGATTGGGCGTGATCTGGATGAAACTGGGGCAGTCGCCCTCCAGGCACGAGTAGTCGAGATTGCAGCTCGACTGATCGATCGTGGTCTTGGTGCCGAGCGGGGTGTCGATCGCCTGCACCGACAGACAGTTCGACACGGTGCCGCAGTCACCGCACGCTTCGCAGATGCGGTGGTTGATCGCGATCCGGTAGGGCGGCGTCTCGACGAGGCCGCGCTTGCGGAGACGGCGGGCCTGGGCCGCGCACGCCTGGTCGTGGATCATCACGGTGACACCAGGGACGGTGGCGAGGTACTCCTGTGCCTCGACCACCCGGTCGCGGTCCCAGACCTTCATCGGGCCGTTCGGGCCGACCGGCATCTCGGCGCCGCGATAGGCGCTCACATCATCGGTGGTGACGAGCACCTCGGCGACGCCGTGAGCGAGCAGCGCGGTGGCGATTTCGGGAACGGTCTGGCCGCCGACAGCGTCCTGGCCGCCGGTCATGGCGACCGTGCCGTTGTAGAGGAGCTTGTAGGTCGTGTTCATCCCCGCCGCGACCGATGCCTGGATCGCGAGTTGGCCGGAGTGGAAGAAGGTGCCGTCGCCGATGTTCTGGATGAAATGCTCACGTTCAACGAACGGGGCCATACCGATGAACTGCGAACCTTCGGCTCCCATGGCGGTGATGCCGGCGATGTCGCCGACCTTGCTGTCGTCCATGAGCAGGACCATGCCGTGGCAGCCGATGCCGGCCCCGACAAGGGTGTCGTCGGGGACCTTGGTCGATCGGTTGTGGGGACATCCTGAGCAGAAGTACGGCGAGCGATCGACCGAGAGCGGCAGCAGTTGCTTTTCTCGCTTCGGTGGTGTCGGAGGAGCAAGCCGGTCGGCGATGCGCGCACTGAGCCGTTCCCGCAGCCCCGTGACCATCGCGCCGGCGTCGAGGATGCCGTGTTCGGCCATCAGCGGGCGGCCGTCCTCATGGCGTTTGCCGACGACACGGGGCTGGTGAGGGCCGCCGTAGAGCGCGTCCTTCACGAGCCACTCGAGTGTCGGGTTCTTCTCCTCCACGACGATGATCTCGTTGAGCCCGCGAGCGAAGTTGCGGATGTCGTTCGGGTCGATCGACAACGGCATCTGCGTGTGGAGCAGCCGGATGCCGGCGGCCTCGATGTCGGCCGTTGTCGGCAGCCCCAGTCGGCGAAGGGCCTCGAGAAGCTCGCGGTGCGTGTAGCCGGTGGCGACAAGCCCGATCCACGCGTCGCTCGGATCGGCGGTGGCGTGGTTGAGCTTGTTTGCCGTCGCGTAGCGCTGGGCGAGGATCAACCGGATCGTGCGGAAGTCACGTTCGAGCTCGAGCGTCTTCGGAGTGAGGAGACGCCCCTCGGGTCGCGGCTCGTAGATCGTGCCGTTCGGGTCGCCGGGGATCGAGAGATCGGGGGTGACGATCTCGACCCGATCGAGGCCGAGATCGACCGTGCCAGAGCCGTCGGCGACAGGGGAGACGATCTTCATCGAGGTCCAGAGACCGGTCATGCGGCTGAGGGCCACGGCGTGACGGCCGAGGTCGACGACCTCCTGCACGTCGCCCGGGTAGAAGAGTGGCATGTGGAGGTCGGAGATCGTGGCGTCAGACGACGACGGAATCGTCGATGACTTCGCCGCAGGGTCGTCGCCGACGAGTGCGATCGCCCCGCCCTTCGATGAGGTGCCGGTGAAGTTCGCGTGGCGGAGAGCATCGCCCGCTCGGTCGATACCCGGGCCTTTGCCGTACCAGATGCCTAGGACCCCCTCGTAGGTCGCGTCGGGCTGTTCGGTCGCGAGCTGGCTCCCCATCACGGCGGTTGCGCCGAGTTCTTCGTTGACGGCCGGTTGGAGCACGACGTCGACATCGGTCGCCACCCGCAGCGCCTTTTCGAGCTCCATATCGAAGCCGCCGAGGGGCGAGCCGGGGTAGCCGGAAACGAACGCAGCGGTCGTGAGTCCGTTGCGCTTGTCGATGCGCATCTGCTCGATCGGCAGTCGCGCCAAGGCCTGCACACCCGTCAGGAAGACGCGACCGTCGTCCTTCAGGAACCGGTCGGAGAGCTGATACTCGGTGATCGCCATACGACGAGCGTCGCATCAGTGCGGGCTCGGCTCAAGCCACCCGATCGATCAACAACAGCCGGACGCGGAATTTCGCAGCGGTCTGAATCGTTCAACGGGGGGATCATGATCAACACCGCAAAGACCTTCACCCTTCTCGCTGCCATGGGCGGCCTTGTCATCGTCGCGGGCGGCGTGCTCGGCGGCTCCGGGGGCCTCGCCATCGGCCTGATCCTCGGCCTCGTGATGGTCGGAGGCTCGTACTGGTTCAGCGACAAGCTCGCCATCAAGTCAGCACGGGCCGTTCCCGTCTCCCGGGAACAGCTGCCGCAGTACTACGAGATCATGGAAGATCTCACCGCTCGGGCGAACATGCCGATGCCGAGGCTGTACATCACGCCCAGCCAACAGCCGAACGCCTTCGCTACTGGCCGCAACCCCAACAACGCTGCCGTCGCCGTGACCGAAGGGCTGCTCCAGGCGATGAACTGGGAGCAGGTACGCGGCGTACTCGCCCACGAACTCGCCCACATCCGCAATCGCGACATCCTCATCGGATCGGTAGCTGCCGCCATCGGCATGGGGATCACCTTCGCGGCCCGCATGGTGATGTGGGGGGCGCTGCTCGGCGGCAACAACCGTGATCGCAACCCGATTGGTGAGCTCGCCTTCGCGCTGCTCGCCCCGATCGCGGCGATGCTCATCCAGGCCGCCGTGAGTCGCAGCCGTGAGTTCCAGGCCGACGAGTCGGCGGCAAGGCTGCTCGGCACGGGCGAACCTCTCGCCCAGGCGCTGCAGCAGCTCGAGTCCTACGCCAACCGCATCCCGGCGGCCGTCGACCCCAACCAGGCGAGCAACTACATCATCGACCCCCTGAAGGCCCAGGCCCGCGGCGGTCAGGGCGGCGGTTTCGGCAAGCTCTTCAGCACCCACCCGTCGACCGACGACCGGATCGCCCGGCTGCGGAGTCTGAACCTCTGACTCGTCTCGGATGCGACCCCGCACCGAGAGGATGGGAGGGGCTCGTTGCCCGTCGGCAGCGTGGTGGAGCCGGTCGGGTCAGTCCCGGAAGTTGTTGAACTGCAGCGGAATGCCGAAGTCCTGCTCCTTCAACGCAGCGATCGCGGCCTGAAGGTCGTCGCGCTTCTTGCCGCTCACCCGAAGCTGTTCCCCCTGGGTCGAGGATTGCACACCCTTGAGGCCGAGCCCCTTGATGAACTTGTTGAGTTCCCTGGCCTTGTCGGCGTTGATGCCGGCCTGGAGCTTGACCGTCTGGCGAACCGACCCACCTGACGCTGGTTCGACCGTGCCGTAGTCGAGCACCTTCATCGAGACCTTGCGCTTGGCGAACTTCTCCTCGAGCACGACCCGGAGCGCAGCGAGGCGATCCTCCGATGATGACGCCAGCTTGATTTCGTCGTCGCTGAGCTCGACTGAGCTGTCGGTGCCCTTGAAGTCGAATCGCTGGCTGACTTCACGAGCCGCCTGGTCGACCGCATTACGGACTTCTTGCATGTCAACTTCTGAAACCACGTCGAATGTCGGCATGGCGCCGACGGTACTACGGCGGTGCCGTCGACCGAACGCTCTCCCTTCCGCAACGACGAGGTCGCAGAGCTGCCCTTGGCCGGTACAGTTGTGGCCCGTCCACGGGTCGGTGCCCGAGCGGCCAAAGGGAACGGGCTGTAAACCCGTCGGCTTCGCCTACGAAGGTTCGAATCCTTCCCGGCCCACCATGGACGAACGGCCCGGTGTTTCGACACCGGGCCGTTTGCCATTTTCGGTCAAGGTCAGCGGCGGGCTCTGGCGAACGCCGGCGCATATCGGCCGGTCAGAGCATGTGCTGCATGACGGTGACGTCGAGCCAGCGCCCGAACTTGCGGCCGACCTCTTGTTGCACCCCGACGACCTTGAACCCGCAGGCTTGATGCAGGGCAACCGATGCGCCCTCGGTATCGGAGATGTGGGCGATGACGGTGTGGAAGCCGCGGGCCTTGGCCATCGCGACGATCTCGTTGAGGAGCGCCTTGCCGACACCGAGACCACGAGCACCCGCGTCGACATAGACACTGTTCTCGACGGTGGTGTTGTACGCCGGCCGGTTTCGGTACGGCGACAGCGATGAGAAGCCGACGATTCGCCCATCGACCTCGGCGACGAGGACACCGAGCGCGCCTGCCCGTTCGCGGATCCAGGCCCGCTGCTCGTCGACGGTGCGCGGCACGAGGTCGAACGTCGAGGTCGAGGTTTCGACTTCGTGGTTGTAGATCCGGCGCAGTTCCTCCGCGTCGTCGATGGTCGCGTGGCGGATGTCCATCTGGCCGAATCTACGTGGTTGGATGAGGACATGGCTCGAAATGTGTTGGGTGGCGAACTGGCCGAGTGCGGACGTGATCCGATCACCGGCTTCTTCCGCGACGGTTGCTGCAACACGTCGCTGGACGATGTCGGTTCGCACACCGTGTGTGCCACCGTCACTGCTGAGTTCCTTGAGTACTCGAAAGCAGCCGGGAACGACTTGTCGACACCTCGACCTGAGTACGGGTTCGTCGGGCTGAAACCAGGCGACGGTTGGTGTGTGTGTGCCGCCCGCTGGTTGCAGGCGGCCGAGGCCGGCTATCCGTGCCCGGTTCGGCTGGCGGCAACCCACGAGCGGGCGCTTGATGTCGTGCCGCTCGAGTTGTTGCGCACCCACGCGTCTGACAGCGACAACTGAGTCGGTGCGCGATGCTCTGCGCGCTCGCGTACTCGTTCGAGGAGATGACATGACCACCGACGGATTCGATTCCCAGCGCCTTGCTCGAGTGTCGACACTTGTGGATCGCTATGTCGCCGAGGGCAAACTCGCTGGCGCGCAGGTCCAGGTCGCCCATCGGGGTGAGGTGGCGCTGCGCCACACGGTGGGCCGAGCTGACGTGGCGTCGGATCGCCCCCTCGGCGACGACGCGATCTACCGCATTTATTCTATGACGAAGCCGATTACCTCGATCGCCTTGATGCAGCTCTATGAGCAGGGACGAGTGCTGCTCGAGGATCCGGTGTCGGCGTACATTCCCGAGTTCGCCGAGATGCAGGTGTTTACCGGCGGCACCCCGACTGCGCCGAAGGTCCGCCCGGCGCAGACCGTCATGACGGTGAAGGATGTGCTCACCCATGCATCGGGTCTGACCTACGGGTTTTTCTTCCAGAACAACCTTGACGCGATGTACCGGGAGGACGGACTCGGCAATTTTGAGCCGCCCGACTACACGCTGGAAGAGGGCATGAGGCGCCTCGCCGCCAAACCGCTCGCCTTCGATCCCGGTACGGCATGGAACTATTCGATGTCGACCGACGTGTGCGGCCGACTCGTCGAGGTGATCTCGGGGATGGGGCTGGACGAGTACTTCGCCGAGCACATCACCGGCCCGCTCGGCATGGCCGACACGGCCTTTCATGTTCCGCCCGACCGAGCCCACCGATTCACGTCGAACTACCAATTGACACCCGAGGATCCGTTGGCGACCTTCGATTCTTTCGATGCCAGCCCGTACCTCTCGCCGCCGGTCTTCTTGTCGGGCGGCGGTGGCCTGGTCGGCACCGTCGACGATTACCAGCGCTTCGTCGACATGTTGCTCAACGGCGGCGAGCTCGACGGCCGGCGGATCATCGGCCGCAAGACGCTCGAGTACATGACGATCAACCACCTGCCCGAGGGCAAGACGCTCAACGAACTCGGCCAGTCGCTGTTCTCCGAGGCGGTGATGGAAGGAATGGGTTTCGGCCTCGGCTTCTCCACCCTCGTCGACCCGGCCCGCAACGGTGCGGTCAGCTCCGGCGGTGAGTTCGCCTGGGGTGGTGCCGCCAGTACAGCGTTTTGGGTCGACCCGGCCGAGGAAATCACCTGCGTGTTCATGACGCAGCTGATGCCGAGTAGGTCCTACCCGCTCCGTCGAGAACTGAAGGCCACCGTGTATCAGGCGCTGCGCTGACCCAGACGGGCCATCACCGGCCGGTCACCCCAATTCGAACTTCTCGAAGTCGGGCGCTCTCGTCCACGACTGGTAGACGTGCAACGGCCACGGGCTGAGGGTGTGGATATCGCCCTTGGCGTTCTTGTAGTGGGTGTTCTTCACCGCCCAGTGGCTCCACACCATCTGGCCGATCTCGTCTCGGTACTCGGTGACGTAGGTGTCGTAGGCATCGCTGGTCGGCTCGATCGAGGTGAGGTCGTCGGCGATGAGCTTGTCGATGCACTGCATGATGTAGGTGATCTGGCACTCACTGTGGAAGATCAACGAGCCACCGCTGGCGAGGTTCGTGCCCGGGCCGTACATGCAGAACAGGTTCGGGAACCCCGGCATGGTGACGCCGAGGTAGGCCGCCGGTTCGTCGCCCCAGAACGCTCGCAAGGTCTGGCCGTTGCGCCCGGTGATCTCCATCGGCCACAGGAAGTCGTTGTGGCGAAACCCGGTGGCGTAACAGATGACGTCGGCCTCGTGGAGCACCCCGTCGGTCGTGCGGATGCCGCCAGCCTCGATGCGCTCGATACCGGTGCGGATCAAATCGACATTGTCCTTCTTGAGGCAGCCGAGCCACGAGCCGTTGTCCTGGAGCGTGCGTTTGCCGGTGGCGGGGTAGTCGGGCGTGATCTTCGCAAGGAGGTCGGGGTCATCGCCGATCTGTTCGGCCATGAAGCCGAGGAAGAAGTCGCGCGTCGACTTGTTGCGTTGGCTGACGGCGAGACCGTCGGAGTCGTCCCAGTCGGGATCGATGCGCGGGCCACTGAGGTCGACGCCTGCACCGGGCCACAAGATCAGGAACCGGAACCAGCGACCGAAGTAGGGGAGGTGCCGGATCGCCCACTTCATGCCGTCGGGCACCGGCTCGTGGTAATTCGGATTCGGAAACATCCACTGCGCGGTTCGCTGGAAAACATTCAGCTGCTCGACCTGATCGGCGATCGTCGGGGCGATCTGGAAGCCGGTGGCGCCTGCGCCGACGAGCGCGAACCGCGTGCCGGTGACATCGACCGAGTGGTCCCACCGGATCGAATGGAACGACGGGCCGGCGAAGTCGTCGATGCCGGGGATGTCGGGAAGCTTCGGTCGGTTGAGTGAGCCGACCGCGGAGATGACGGCACGGGCTGGGAGTTCGTCGACCGTGCCATCGGCCGCTCGAACACGAACCGTCCAGGTGCCCGCTGCCTCGTCGTAGGTCGCCGCCTCGACCTCGGTCTCGAACCGACAGTGTTCGTCGATGCCGTACTTGTGCATCACGCCGACGAAGTAGTCGCGCAGCTCGGCGTGCTGGGAGAAGTACTCGGTCCAATGGTCGGCCGGCTCAAATGAGTAGCAGTAGAAGTGACTGCCCACGTCGACGCGGGCGCCTGGGTAGGAGTTCTCCCACCAGGTGCCGCCGGGGCCGGCGTTCTTGTCGATGATCGTGAAGGGGATCCCGGCCTCGCGGAGGCGAATGCCGGCGAGCAGGCCCGATTGCCCGCATCCGATGACCACAACAGGGAAATCGCCGTGGGCGACCGGTGGTGCCGCAGGCGACGGCACTCCCTCGGCGGCGAGGTTCAACTCGCTGAGCATCATCGGCACGGTGTCGTCGGGGATCTCGGCGCAGCCGATGAAGGCCATCATCTCCTGCACCAGCTCGGCTGAGGGTGGGGGTGGCAGCTCGCCGCCGGAATCGCGGAAGGCCAGGATGTGCGGGAGGGCTCGGGCCCTGGCCTCGGCCTGAGCCTCTGGCGACATGAAGCCGTCGTAGATGTTGAGGAACAGGCCCTGCGGCTTGATCTCCTCGTCGCGGATCCACGCCGGGTCGCCGGTGATGTGCACCATGGCGCACAGCAGCGTCGGCACGCTCACGTCATCGAGGAGCCGGGCGATGGTCTCGTCGTCGTCGGTGATCGGTGTGCGGCCGTACAGGTCAGGTGTGCTCACGACGACGATGCTCGCGTCGCAGGTGGCGGGGCACCAAGTCGCTTCTGGTCGAGCGTGATACCGCGGTCAGTGCGCGTCGGCGACGTGACGCACCGCGAGGCGGTAGCGGGTGTCGGGCCCGTCGTGCTCGATGTAGCAGCCCTGCAGATGCCGGTGACCCGAGGTCGGGTCGAATGCCGTGCGGGCGTGCAGCACCCGNTGGTTGTCCATGAACATCAGATCGCCACGGCCGAGACGGAAGGCAGCCTGATGGGCGGGATCGTCCATCCACGCGGCCAACCACCGACGACCGGCGTACCAGGCATCGAGATCGGCACCGTCGGCCGGAACCGGGAAGTCGAGCTTGGTGTTGAAGCGGAGCTGACGGAACCGGCCGGCCGAGTCGAGTTGGACCACCGGGCGTCGGTCGATCGCCACGTCGGTGCCCATGTCGTAGCGGAAGTCGACTTCGATGGTGGCGAGCGCCTCGTGGAGGTCGGGCTGTTCACGGCGCATCGCCTCGGTGGCCGCAAGACCATCGACGAGTACTGAATCGCCACCCTCCGCCTCGTTCGCAAGGCAATGGAGGAGCTGGAGGCCGGGCTGGACCTTGCGGTAGGGCTGGTCGGTGTGGGGCTTCAGTTCGATCGCGGTGTAGGCGAGATCGGTCGGCTTCGGTTCGTTGCGGACGTCGAACACCCAGCCGAAGTTGTTGCCGGCGACGTAGCCGATGTGGTTCGCAACCTCGGCGACCGTGCCTTCGGTCGTCGGCGTGTCGCGGATGATGACGAAGCCGTGTCGGGCGAAGTCGCCAAGGAAGTCGACGGTGGCCTGGGCGACGCCGGGTTCGTCGAGGCTTCCGGCGATCGCCGGCCAGGAGACGGTGGGAAACGGAGCCGCGCCGGGTTCCCAGGCGATGGGCGCGGGTGGCGCCTCCGGGTCGACGACCCAGCCGAGCCGTTGTATGAGCGCGGCGACCGGCAGCCGGCAGCGATGGCCGTCGGAAAACGCCACGATGAGCGTGTCGCCGTCGAGTTCGGCGTCGACGGCCACCAACCCGGGCTCGACGTCGAGCGGGGTGAACAGCCGCTGGCGGTTGGTCGCCTCGATCTGGCCAGGCTCGGTCGACTGTTCCCGCAGCCACTGGGGGTGGAGGCGGGTCGCTCGGTCGCCGAAGCGGGCCTCGACGTGGCCGTCGGCCGCCACGGAAGCCGACGAGGAGGAATCAAGCAGCGTCATGCCATAACTCTGACGTGGGTGCGTCCCGTTCCANAGCCCCTTTTCTGTCAGTCTGCCATAACCTCAAGGCATGGCACGTTTGGTGACGNAGAAGGTCGGTCGGCTCCACCGCCTTGCCGTGTTCGATGCCGCCGCCCGCCTCGGCGGCTTCTCGGCGGCCGCCCGCGAGCTGGGCATGACCCAACCAGCGGTCACCCGACAGATCCGAGCCCTCGAACGCAGTCTGGGTCGGGACCTTTTCNCCCGAACCGCGAATCGCAGTGAGCTCACCGATGCCGGTCAGTCCCTCCACAGCCATGTCGCCGCCGGGCTCGACCGGATCGACGCCGGCATTCGTGAGTTCACCGGCGACAGCGGTGCGTTCGTGCTCGCCACCCATCCCGGTGTCGCCCAGCTCTGGCTCGTTCCCCGACTCGAGTCGCTGAGCGCAGCCCTACATCCGCTCGACGTTCGGCTGTGGTTCTTCGAGCGCAATGCCGACATCGAGGCAGGCGGATTCGATGCGGCCATTCGCGTCGGCGATGGCAACTTTCCCGACCACCACGCCGAATTGCTCTTTCGTGAACGGGTCGTGCCGGTGTGCTCCCCGGCGTTCGCCGCTGAGCACGGACTCCATGCCGAGAGCACGCCGGCGGAGATCCATGAGGTGCCGTTCATCAACATGGACGACGGCGATGCACCCTGGATGGCGTGGGCTGACTGGCTGGCGGCGGGAGGCGTCGAACTCCAGCGCCAACCCGGACGGATCCTGTTCCAGAACTATCCGATGGTTATCCAGCAGGCCCTGATCGGACGTGGCGTTGCGCTCGGATGGCGCGGGCTCATCGACGAACTGGTCGACGGCGGTGCCCTCACCGTCGTCGGCCCTGAGGTCACCTCAGCGCGCGCGTATTACGTCGTCTGGCCGAAGGATCGTCGATCGGTCGAGACCGACGCCCTGGTCGCCTGGCTTCGCACCGAGGCCGCAAGCTGACCGACCTCGCTGGTCTGCCCGCTACCCTCACCACCGATGCACGAGAGCGATCAGCCGGCCGGGGAAACCGACGAACTCGACACCACGCCGGTCGACGACGACGTCGTTGTCGACACCGAGTCCGCCGAACCCGAACTCGATGAGCTGAATGACGCCTTCGACACCGTCGACGCNGCGCTCAAGGCGCTTGATTCGGACGATCTCGATCAGGCCGAAGCGCTCGTTGCATCGCTGGGGGACCCGAGCGCCGTAACCACTGACGACGCCGAACCCGAGTCATCCAGCGAGGCCTGACATGCGGCGCCCGACGCGCGCACTTTTCCGAATCCTGATCGTGGGCGGTCTTCTCACGGCGGTCGCCGNTNTGCGCNGGCGCCGNNCCNCGCCTGCGCTCGACGACNCGCCGATCGCCTCGACCGGACGAGGCGCTCGCAGCGCCGTCATGGCCGGCCTCGCCGCCCGCCGGGCGGCGGACCGCACCTGGACCAAGGCCCGTCAGCGGCTCGCTGACGACGAGGGTCGGCGTCGGATGCAGGCAGAACTCGAACGCCGCGAGGCCCAGGACGTCGTCGACGCTCTCGGGTACATGAAGGGCGGGATGATGAAGCTCGGCCAGATGGCGAGCTACCTCGACGAGGGCATGCCCGAGCCGATGCGTGAAGCGCTGGCGGGGCTCCGCAGCGACGCCCCACCGATGACCGGCGATCTCGCGCTGAGCGAGATCGAAGCCGGTCTCGGGCAGCCGCTGCACGAACTGTTCGAACACATCGAAGCGGAGCCGATTGCGTCCGCATCGATTGGCCAAGTCCACAAGGCCCGCACCCTCGACGGTCGCGATGTCGCCGTGAAGGTCCAGTACCCCGGCATCGCCGACGCCATCTCGGCCGACATGGACAACTCCGAGACGCTTGCGACGATGCTCAGCATGATCTTCCCGGGTCTCGACCCGGTCGAATTGGTCGAGGAGCTCCGCGCCCGCATTAACGAGGAACTTGACTACGAGAACGAAGCAGCCAACGTCCGGCTCTTCGCCGACTACTACCGGGGCCACCCGACGATCTGGATCCCCGACGTGGTCGACGGACTCTCGTGCGGCAACGTGCTCACCACCGAGTTCGTCCACGGCGAACGCTTCGAGAAGATCTACGAGCGGTCACAGGAAGAACGCGACCGGGTCGCCGAGACGCTCTACCGCTTCGTTTTCCGCAGCCTCAACCGGCAGTACGCGTTCAACGGCGACCCTCACCCCGGCAACTACCTGCTCGCCGACGACGGACGGGTCGCCTTCATCGACTTCGGCTTGGTAAAGCACTTCAAGGCTGACGAGGTCGAGCAGTTCGCCCGCTTGATCCGGGCCATGCTCGATCGTGAAGCCAGCGAGTTTCGTCGTGTCGCCGAAGAGGTCGACGTGCTGCGCCCGAACGCGCCGTTCAGCGACGACGAGATCTACGAGTGGTTCACGGCGTACTACGAACTGATCCTGACCGACGAGCCGATCACCGTCACCTCCGAGTACAGCGGCAAGCTCCTCTACAAGACCTTCGACGCCCGCACGAACGAGATCCTGAAACACGCCAACGTGCCACCCACCTTTGCGCTCATCCAGCGCATCAACCTCGGACTGTTCTCGCTGATGGGCAAGCTCGAACCGACCGCCAATTGGCGTCGCATCAGCGAAGAGCTGTGGGTCTGGACCGACGGCAAACCATCGACACCGATGGGCGAGGCCGAAGCGGCCTGGGTCGCAAGCGGCGTGAGTAATGCGGCCGAGACCCACGCTCGCCTTGCCGCGTGGACAGTCGACGTGAGCTAATCGGCCAGTTCGCTCGGGGGGAGAGCGTTGAGTCGATCGCTCACTGCCATCAGGTAGCCGGTGGCCCGCTCGTGGAGTGGGTATCGCTGCACGATGCGGTCGAACTCGGGCCCGTGATGAGGGACGACCAGGTGAGCGAGCTCGTGGATGATCACCGAGTCGAGCACCCACGGCGGCACGTCGACGAGACGGTCGGAGATACGGATGTCGCCGCTGCCCACGGTGCATGACCCCCAGCGCTGTCGCTGCACCTTCGACCAGGTGATCGACGTGGCGTACGGCAGCCCGTAGTCGTCGGAGAGCGCACGGCTGCGGGCGTCGAGATCGATGGCGTTGGAGCGCCGTTCGCGCTCGATGCGTTCGACGACGTCGTCGACGAAGCGAGCCTCGTCCTCTGCGGTCATCCACGCCGGGATGCGGACTCGGATCACCCCGTCGACGATGCGGGCCGAGACGGTTTTGTTGCGCTTGTCGGATCGGATGACCTCGACGGGGTAGCGAGACGACGAACGCCGCCGAGCATGCACCGGGTGGGTTGGGTCGTGGCGGTGAGCGTCGGCGCTGCTCATCAGACGATGTCCTGGTTGTCGATGGTGACGTCGTCGGGGGCGAGCAGCAGGCGCTCGCCGAGTCGCCACGCAGATCCGTCGTGGTGAAGCCAGCGAGCCCCGAGGTTGGCGATGCGTTCGTGAGCGAGACCGAAGTGGCCTTCGAGGGTGTAGATGATGCCGCCGTGGCTCACGGCGAGGACGTCGCCGTGGCCGCTGGTGGTGGTGAGGATGTCGTCGAGCGCCGCCAGGACTCGCACGAGCACGGCTTCGTCGTCCTCCCAGCCGGGCGGCCATTCGCCCTGGTCGAGCATGCCGGGGAACTGCGCATCGATCTCCGCTCGCGTGAGACCGGAGAACTCGCCGGCGTCACGTTCTTTCAGACGAGGATCGACGATCACGGGCCCGACGCCGAGTGTGGCGGAGATGATCGTGGCGGTGTGGAGTGCCCGCTCGAGGTCGCTCGCAAAGATGGCGTCGAAGGCGCCCGCCTGGTTCGCGGCGCCGCGGGCTTGGGCACGGCCGAGCTCGGAGAGCGGTGGGTCGGCCTGGCCCTGCCAGCGCCCGACCGCGTTCCACTCCGATTGGCCATGCCGGGCGAGGAGGAGATTCAGCATGTGGCGCTGACCGTAACCAGGCCCTCTGACGGTGTGGGGGGATGCCCCCCTGTGGAAATCCGGGCATGCTGGAGGCATGGCTCGACTCCGCTTGTTCGCCTCCGCCCGTGAAGCCGCCGGCACGGCCAAGGCCGAGTTCGCCGGTGCCACCGTCGGCGAGGTGCTCGATGCAGCCGTGGCCGAGTTCGGCGACGAATTCGCAGGCGTGCTCGGTACCTGCAATGTGTGGGTCAACGGTGATCAGGCCGACCGGGATCATGCCGTGGGCGAGGGCGACGAAGTCGCCGTCCTCCCCCCGGTCTCGGGCGGCTGAGTTTCGACCGGTAGGCTCGATGCCGTGATTCGCGACCTGCAGCGCGTCCTCGAGCCGTCCTATGTGGGTGGTCTCGCCGACGCCTCGATCGAGCAGATTCGGGCGATGCGCGCCGAGTGCGCCGAGCTCGAGAACGGCACATCCTTCGTCCGTCGGCTCGCTCAGGGCCGCCTCGACCTGCTCGGCGAGGAAGCAAAGCGACGGGCCGACGGTGCCGGCGGCAACCTTGGAGAACTCGTCAGCGGGCTCGCCGACCTCATGAGTGAGGGCGTGCGCGCAGCTGGATCGGGCCGCCTCGATCAGGAACTCGATCCCCCGGAGGCCGTCGTCGGCCCGCTCACCGCAGCACTCGACGCCAGGGTTGGCCCGTCGGTGATCATGGCGGTAGCAGAGCTGGGCGACGACGAACTCTCNGCGGCGCGGCAGGCGCTCCAGGATTTCGAGGAAGAACTCTCCAGCGCCCGCCGCAGCCTTCATCGTGCAATCGATGTACTCAATGCCGAACTNGCCCGTCGCATCGCGTTGGGCGAATCGTCTGCGTCCCCGAGCTGAGTTCGTTTCGTAGGAACCGATCGTGAGGGAATGCGAGGGCGTCGAGGTCAGTTGGAGAAGGCGGTGACCCGTCTCGCAATGCTCTCGTTGCACACGTCACCGCTCGTCCAGCCGGGCGGCGGTGACGCCGGTGGCATGAACGTCTATGTGCGCGAGCTCGTGGCCGCGCTTGCCCATGGCGGAGCCGACACCACCGTCTATGTCCGTCGGTGGCGAGATGATCTCCCGAAACGTCTGGCGGTCGAGCCGGGCTTCGAGGTCGTGCACATCGACGCCGGCGACCCCAACCTCTCGAAGGAGCAGCTGCCGGGCATCGTTGACGAGTTCGCCGACGGTGTGCGCGCCCATCTCGCAATCGATCCTGCCGATGTGCTGCACGCCAACTACTGGTTGAGCGGGGTGGCTGGTCATCGGCTCAAGCACGAGCTCGATCTGCCGATGGTGTCGACGTTCCACACCCTCGCCCGCGTGAAGGCCGAGACGGGTGACTCGGAGCCGCAGAACCGCATCGATGCCGAGTCCGACGTCATTGCGTGCAGCGACATCATCACGGCGAACTCCGTGGTCGAGTTGCACGAACTCGTGCGTCATTACGGCGCTGATCCGAGCCGCATCGAGATCGTGCCGCCTGGCGTCGACCACGCCTTCTTCTCGCCGGGTTCCCGCCGCGGTGCCCGTCAGGCCCTGGGCCTCGGCGATGAGCCCGTGCTGCTCTTCGTCGGCCGTATCCANCCGNTGAAGGGTGTCGATGTCGCCGTGGAGGCGNTGTCGCGNCTNCGTGATCCNCNNGCCCGCATGCTGATCGTCGGNGGCTCGAGCGGGACCGAGGGCGACNATCATGCCGCCGAGGTTCGCGATCTCATCACCGATCGAGGTCTCGACCATCGCATCACGATGGTGCCGCCNCAGCCCCACCATGTGCTCTCCACCTANTACCGGGCGGCCGACGTCACGATCGTGCCGAGCCGNTCGGAGTCGTTCGGTCTCGTCGCGCTCGAGTCCGCAGCGTGCGGCACGCCGGTCGTCGCCTCTAACGTCGGCGGCTTGCGCACGCTGGTCGATCACGGCCGCACCGGTCTTCGGGTGCCGGGGCGTGACCCGGACGACTTCGCCGAGGCGGTCGAGCGCATCATCGGCGATCCGACCTTCGCAGGGCGACTNTCCGAGCGGGCTGCCGAGGCGGCGACGGCCTACACCTGGACCTCGATGGCNGCTCGCCTGCGGCGGGTGTACGCCGACCTGAGCGAGCGCGCCCTTGTCGATTGTCATGGCCTGACCGCNTGCGGTCGGGGAGTGTTGGGGCNTGACCGCTTGCGGTCGGCGGGTGTCAGCCGGGCGTGTCGAAGGTGATGTCTGGCTGTAAGACTTCGGGGATGGATCTCGCACCGGCCGCAACTCCCGAGCAACTCNACGCGCTCGAGGCGCAGNTCGATGCCTGGCTCGCAGCGGAGCAGGCCGACAATCCGATGATCGATGCGGTCGAGAAGGGTGAGCGCGAGGTCGGCCATCAGCAGCGCCTCTGGTATGTGCGTCTGCTCGGCGAGGAGAAGGACGTGTGGACGGCGTACTGGACGATCAACCAGCGCATGTTCCGGTTCGAAACGTTCGTGATGCCGGCGCCGGAGGAGAACGAGCAGGCGTTCTATGAGCACTTGCTGATGCGCAACCGAGAACTCACCGGCATGAATCTCGAGATCGGGGACGAGCATGCGATTTTCCTCGCCGGCTCACTGCCGATCGCGGCGGTCAACGATGCGGAACTCGATCGGGTCCTCGGCTCGATGTGGGCCTATGTCGAGAAGGTGTTCCGTCCTGCCCTGCGCATCGGTTTCGCCAGCCGGTTCGGCAGCTAGTTGCTTTTCATATNCTTTCATGTAGTGTGACGCCCGCTGGCGGCGGAGTCACCGCTCGGGGAAGTGTGGTCTTCTCCGCCGCCGGCACCAGCCCGGTACGGTGCGCCTCATGACGAGTCCGAAGCTCCAGTTCATCGGCGGCGGCAAGATGGCCGAAGCTCTCCTCGGCGGCATGATCGCCACGGGTTGGGCGGCCGCAGACGAGATCCATGTGGTCGAACCCTCGGCGGAGCGCCAAGCGATCCTCAGCGATGCGCATCCCTCGTTGTCGATTGGCGATGCGCCGGTCGCCGGGGTCGATGCCGTGCTGGCGGTGAAGCCCCAGATCGCGCCCGAGGTGTTTCCCGGTCTGGTCGCTGCGTCCGTGCCGCGTCTGTTGTCCATTGCCGCTGGCATCACCACGGCGGCGATGGAAGCGGCGCTGCCGGAGGGCACGGTCGTCGTGCGCTCGATGCCGAACACGCCAGCGCTCGTCGGGAAGGGCATGGCGGCGATCGCGCCCGGCGCCCATGCAGGCGACGATGACCTCGTGTGGGCCACCTCGATTCTTTCCGCCGTCGGCAGGGTCGTCACCGTGGCCGAGTCGGGTCTCGATGCGGTCACCGGTGTGTCGGGCTCCGGTCCCGCCTATGTCTTCCATCTGGCCGAGGCGCTGACCGCGGCCGGGATCGCGCAGGGTCTCAGCCCCGAGGTCGCCGACACGCTCACCCGCCAGACCCTGCTCGGCGCGGCGACCTTGCTGAGCGACTCCGGCGAGGATCCGGCCCAGCTGCGCATCAATGTCACCTCGCCCAACGGTACGACGCAGGCCGGCCTGGAGGTCATGTACGAGCGTGGCTTCGCTGAGGTGATCGATGCGGTCGTGGCGGCGGCGACCGCGAGGTCTGCCGAACTCGGGAGCTAGAGAACGCGGCGGATAGCGTCAGTGTCGTGAACGCCCCCGGTCGTCAGTACGACACGATCTCTTTCCTCTCCGATTTCGGCCACGCTGACGAGTTCGTCGGCGTGGTCCACTCCGTGATCCGTTCGATCGCGCCGCAGGTCGGTGTCGTCGACGTCACCCACGGCATCGCCAAGTTCGACACCCGAGCCGGCGGTCTTGCGCTTGCTCGGGCGGCGAATTACCTCAACCCCGGCATCGTCGTCGCAGTGGTCGACCCCGGCGTCGGTACCGACCGGCGGCCGGTTGCCCTCGAGGTCGGCGACGGCATGTCGGTGCTGATCGGGCCTGACAATGGCCTGCTCGCCCCTGCGGTCGGCCTGGTGGGTGGCGCCACCCGCGCGGTTCACCTCACCAACGAGGACTACCAACTGCCNCGCCCCGGGGGAGCGACCTTCGATGGGCGTGACATCTTCGCCCCGGCTGCTGCGCATCTCGCCAACGGCGTGCCCATCACCGAGCTCGGCCCGGAGATCGATCCTGCCACGCTGCTGCCGGGCGTGTTGCCGATCTCGCGCTTCGAGTCGGGCGAACACGGCCAGGAACTCGTGTGCGAGGTCCTGTGGGTCGATCACTACGGCAACTGCCAACTCAACGTCGATCCGCTCGAGCTGCTGTCGATCACCGACTCGCCCAGCGGCGAGGTGATGGTCACGATCGGCGCGGGCTCGGCAACGCCCGACGAGCGTGTCGGTGTTCGGGTCGACGCCTACGACCAGATCCCGGCGGGCCGCATCGGTCTCGTCGTGGATTCCAGCGGTTTGCTGTCGATCGCGGTTGCCCGCGGCTCGGCGGCGCTCGAACTCGGGCTCGGCGAAGGTGTTGAGCTGCGGATCCGTGATCTCGATCCGTCCGACCGCGGTCCCGGTGTCAGCACGCCGGTGCAGCTCGGTCCCCGCCCCTCTGGAGGATGCTGATGCGCGCAAGTACCACGCTGGTGATCGGCATCTTGCTGCTCGTCATCCTTGGCGCAGCGGCGCTGCAGTTCGTCTTGCTGGTCGACTGAGACGGAGGCCGACCCCCGGCCCGACCGGAGCGTTTTCGGGTTTGTCGTCCGCACCAAAAATGGTCCGAATCGTCAGGGGGATCGGGCCGCGAACCTGCGAAGATGGTCCGCTGTGAACCTCGCGACCCTCTTCGCTGATCATCCCGCAGAACGCACCGCTCTCGTCACCGGCGGCGACCGCATCACCTACGGGCAGTTGTCCGCCGAGGTCGAGAAGACGCGCGGGGTTCTCGTCTCGCTTGGACTCGAACCAGGCGATCGGGTCGCGATCTTGTGCGCGACCAACTTCCGTTTCGTGCGCGCCTGGTTCGGCATCCTGGGTGCGGGCATGGTCGCCGTGCCGCTCAACCCGCAGAGTCCGGCCCCCGAGATCGAACGTGAACTCGCCCAGGTCGGGGCCAAGGCCGTGATCGCCGGGCCGGCCGGTATCGGTGTCCTCGAGCAGGTCGATCGTTCGGTCGTGCCGACCCTCAAGCACGTGCTNCGNCCGTCGGGGGTTGGCCTGCCCGACTCCGTCGACCTTGACGTGCTGCGAGATACCGTCGAGTCGGCCCCGATGGTCGANCGCGCNGANGGCGATCTCGCCTGCCTCATGTTCNCCAGCGGCACCGCCGGCGCACCGAAGGCCGCCATGCTCACCCATGGCAACCTGGCCGCCAATCTCCGTCAGAACATGGCGACCAGCGGCAAGGTCGTCCGCCCCGACGACATCGGTCTGTGTGTTCTGCCGCTCTTTCACATCATGGGGCTCAACTCGATCCTGAACCTGAGCCTCTATGCCGGGGCCACCCTCGTGCTGCAGGAGCGTTTCGACCCGATGACCGTCTTCGAGACGATCGCCGACGAGCAGATCTCGGTGCTGGTCGGTCCGCCCACGATGTGGGCTGCGCTGAGTCAGGTCGACCTCGTCGCCGGCGATGCGCTAGAGACCATTCGCATCGCCGTCTCGGGTGCCGCCACGCTGCCCAACCGGGTTGTCGAGGAAGTGGCGGGCCGTTTCGGCGTGCGGATCCTCGAGGGCTACGGCTTGACCGAAGCCGCTCCGGGCGTCACTCGCGCAACCGANGACGACACCCCGATCGGGTCGATCGGCCGCCCCATGGCCGGCATGGAGGTTCGGATCGTCGACGCCGCCGGCGACGACGTCTACATCGGCGATGAAGGCGAGATCCTCGTTCGTGGTGACAATGTCTTCGTCGGCTACCTCGACGACCCCGAGGCCACCGCTCGGGCGATGGATCCGCAGGGTTGGTTGCACACCGGCGACATCGCCGTNGTCGACGACGACGGGTTNGTCTACATCGTCGACCGGGCCAAGGACCTCATCATCGTGTCGGGCTTCAACGTCTTCCCTGCGGAGGTCGAGCGGGTGCTCAACGCCCACCCGGGCGTCGTCGAATCGGGTGTCGTCGGTGTGCCCCACCCGCACACCGGCGAGTCGGTCAAGGCATTCATCGTGGCCGAGCCGGGCCGAGTTCTCGAAGAGGACGACCTCATCGAGTGGTGCGCCACCGAACTCGCTCGTTACAAGTGCCCGACCAAGGTCGACCTCGTCGACGAGATCCCACGGGGGCTCGGCGGCAAGATCATCCGGCGAGAACTCGGCGCGTGACCGACCGCGGTGCTGGGGTCGAGCGCGTCGGCAACGGCCCGATCATCACGCCAGCCAGTCATCCCAGCATCGGCACCAACATTCAGGGCCCATCGGTCATCCGTGCGCCTGCGTGGATGGCGGATCCGCTCGGTCGGTACCTCTGTTACTTCGCCGACCACAAGGGCTCCTTCATCCGGCTCGCCTACGCCGACGCAATCGAGGGGCCGTGGACCGTCCACGAGCCCGGCTCGCTGCAGTTGGCCGACTCCATGTTCCTCGTCGAGGATCTCGTGATCGATGCCGAGACGCTCGAGCGGATCACCACCCGCTATCGATCGGCGCTTGGTGACCAGTTGCCGGCCTCGCTGCGCGATGACCTCGTCACCGCCCACATCGCCTCGCCGGACGTGCACGTCGACGATGGCCGATGCGAGATCGTGATGTACCTGC
>FUFK010038815.1_pt1 | contig 21230 bp, 19 predicted proteins | sample 1021851 | NCBI WGS metagenome assembly FUFK01 (sample SAMEA51879418, study PRJEB19060) | metagenome
GCTGATTAAAAAACGTTAATGTCACATTTCCTGTTTGATCTGTGACAGTTGCAGTGACTATTGAACGCCTATTGCGGGTCTTTTGCTTATAGACGTTCAGAACTTCGACGAGTATCATTCCTTCTTCGCCCACGTGCAACGAGGAGACTTTTGCCTCATTTGTTCTGTCGATGTACCTGCGCGGGAAATAGNTCAGNATGTCAAGAACTGAGAAAATATCCAGAGAGTTGAGNGAGCTTTCTTTCTTAGGNCCTATNCCTTTTAGCCGAGATAACGGTATCTTCGACAGGTCTGGAAGAGTCAGCGGGTTTTGGGAGTTAGACATTTAGCACTCAAGTCCGAAGAGGTGGCGTTCTCCTATCTTCATTCTAGCACTTACCCCTTCTTTGAAGGGTGTGCGTTGAATCACTCGATACCAAAATAGTATGGATATAAAGGTTGCCCACCGCTGTGTACTTCCACTTCAATTTCAGGTTTATCATTTGAAAGCCAAGCTAATAGATCTTTTGTAACTTCTGGGGGGCAGTCCTGCCCTTCAATAATTGTCACTATTTCATGTTCGTCCCCGATAAGTGTTTGCAAAAGATCCAAAGCTGCATCACCTAGGTTTTGTCGGGCAACAATGACCCCTGTTCTATCTAAACCGATCCAATCGCCTTCANTTACTTTGCCTGCATCTGTCTCGCTATCACGAACTGCTTGGGTGATTTCACCAGTTACAACTGACTCAGCCATAGCCCCCATTGATTGAGAATTTGTTTTCGCATCTGCAGCTGGATCAAATGCTAACAGGGCAGAGAATCCTTCTGGGATGCTTCTCGTCGGCACGACTATAACGTTCTTACTGACTTGGTGGTCTACTTGCTCAGAGACGGGGATAATGTTTTTGTTGTTAGGAAGAATTACTATCTCTTCTGCCTGAATCTTTTCTACAGCTTCAAGTAGATCCTTTACAGATGGGTTCATTGATTGTCCGCCAGCAACAATTGCGTTTACACCCATCGACGCAAAGATTTGTTGAATTCCTTTGCCAGCGACATCTGCGATTATAAAATAAACACTGTCATTATGAGGATAAAAACTAAAGAAATCGCCAGAAACTTCTCTAGCAGCAATATTAATTCCGTGCACAGGGTAATTTTCTAAATTTCTTTTTGGTAAAAAGTTTTCTTGAACTTTAACTGCAAGTTTTACTTCATTTGATATTCTATCTCTCCATACTTTCTTTTCAGCTTCACTAGTTTCTANTTTGCTCATCAATCTGTTGTAATAAAGCCCGATCACACCACCAGCAGTAAATGGATCTTGTGGACCTCTAATAGTTAAGTCTCCAGACTCAGACTGTTTTTCTAAAATAGTAATTAAATCGTGTTCAACAGAAGTTGCATTATGTTCAGCAATATTCAAACCCAATTCTTCATGTAAAGGACTTACTCTTAATGGATAAAAGTAATTTAAAATTTTCAATAAAATATAAGATCCAAAAAATGAGAATACGCCGATTGAAACAATTCCAATAAATTGAACTTTGATTTGTTCTAATCTAGATAATCCAGTTCCNANNATTTCAAGATCGCTAAATAATCCAACTGCAATAGTTCCCCAAACNCCTGCTGCNAAATGAACAGGNACAGCNCCNACNACATCATCTATTTCAAATTTATTTAAAAATTCGTTTACAAAAATTGCAACTACCGCTCCTATAATTCCAACAAATATTGAAGTCACAGATGTCATCGAATTACATCCAGCCGTAATTGCAACTAACCCTGCGAGTGGTCCAAGTATAACGTAATAAGGATCTGGTTTTTTAAATAATGCAAATGAAATTCCAAGGCCCGTTAATAATCCAAAAGAAGCTGCCAGAAATGTATTTATTAAAATAAGAGGAACTGCCTCATCCATAGCTCCATTACTTCCACCATTAAAACCAAACCATCCAAACCATAAAATTAGGGTTCCCAAAACTGCTAAAGGAAAACTTGATCCTGTGAATTTTCCTTTGTTTGCATCTGAATATTTTCCTATTCTTGGTCCTAGAATTAAAACAGCAGAGAGCGCTATCCATCCGCCAACTGAATGAACTATAGTGCTTCCTGCAAAATCAACAAATCCAATATCTGTCAGCCATCCAGTAGTTTTAACTTGCCCAGTAACCGCAAGTAATTGTCTTGTAGCATCGATATTATTTAAATAACTCGAAGACCAGGCCCAATGACCAACTATTGGATAAATAATACCTGTAGCTATAATAGTAATTATTAAATAACCGTTGAACTTCATTCTTTCAGCAACAGCTCCTGAAACAATTGTAGCTGCAGTTGCAACAAACATTGCTTGAAAGACAAAGTAAGTCATGTACTCAGCTTGATCAGTTTTAAAAAAGAATAAATCAGTTCCAAAATAGCCATTAAAACTTTTTCCAAACATCAAACCAAAACCAAATAGCCAAAAAATTACAACCGCAAGACCAAAGTCAGCAGCATTTTTAAGAGCAACGTTAATGCTATTTTTATGTCTTGAAAGACCAGTTTCCATACACATAAAACCTGCTTGCATTATGAAAACTAAAATTGCGCAATCTATAACCCAAAGGGTATCAACAAATGATTTTACTGATTCCAAATCGACGTTCTCCATCTTTCTTCCTTAGGTTATTATTAAAAGATTATACATTAAATAATTCTGGTGCTCAAAATAGGTTTTAGTTGTCTTTTTTCTTCCAGATAAAATAGAATAAATAAGGTGATAAAGCAGGGACTAATCCAAACCAAATCCACTCATCCCACCTAAAACTTTTATCTAAACTCGGATTCCTTAGTCCATTCCACCAGGTTAAATAACCGATAAATATTATCCAACCTAAACTGAGTGTGTAATAAATTTTTTGATTTTTTGTTGTTTCAGAATTTATGAAATTAGAAATTAGTTTTTTTACTGGCTCTAAATTCATTTAAACTAACACTTATTATTTCTTTCAACTCTAGTATCAGCGAATAATTCTATTTTACAGCCACTACGGTTATTTTCTTCTATAGCTTTTGCTTTAAAACCTGAAGTATCATTAGAAATACAAATCCAATATCCATTTAATGCTTTTTTATCTTTTGGATCTATTATTGTTTTCGAACCACCCAATAAATTAGTTTCTATTGATTGAGACGTAGTGACGGTAGCTGTGCAGTCACCACTGGTCTTATCATAATAGTATATTTGATTGTCTGAATAATATTCGGTTTGAGCTAACGCTATTTGTCTTAGAACGTTTTCAGTTGATTTTTTCTTAGTTGATGAAACGTAGCCATTATAACTTGTTATTCCAATGGCAGCTATAATTCCTAAGATTGCTACGACAACCAAAAGCTCAATGAGTGTAAAACCCCTGCTTTTGGCTGTCATAAGAAATTTCTTATTATTCTATGGTAACGTTACCAGTTAAGATGTCTTCATCTTTTTTAGTGCACGATTTTACCTGAACTGTAGTTCCATCATCCGTTACATAAGTTTCACCTTCATTTCCTGTTGCTTTGCAATCAGAAAAAGCTGTTAAAGTTATTGCAGACTTAGATGTTTTATATGGATTTTTAAATTCAGTGCCTAATGCGTTTGAAACTCCTGTGGCAACTACACCGCCATTTTTTCTGTCATCACATTTTAAGTTGTTTGACATTACATTTGTCTCACCAAGCTCACATTTTTTTAACTCAGCTGCAACGTATTTAACTATAGCTGCTTGATTAGATTTAACTGCTGATTTTTTTGCTCCTGATGTGTAACCAGAATAAGCAACAACTCCAACTGCTGCTAAAATACCNATAATTGCTACAACNACNAATAATTCTATAAGTGTAAAACCTTTATTATTTTTTTTCATAANTNTTNATCCTATCGTAAATAAAAATATGTATATACATATAATTTATATATTTTAAAAGACAATATCTACACTCTAAAAGTAATCAAATTGGGTCATTTTTGTTGATTTAGCTAAGAAATTTAATAAATATTAATATTTATGTCATATAAAGTTACAGAAGAAGGAGATGTATCCATTGTTCACCTTGATGGTGAAATTGACATGGATGTAACTGAAAAAGCAAAAGAAATTATAATGCCTTTAATTGAGGCAAAGAAAGAAGTTCATCTTAATTTAAAAGAAGTTCAATATATGGACTCATCCGGCATCTCTGTTCTTATTGAGAGTCATCAAAAAGCGAATGAGTTGGGAAAAAAAGTAATTTTAAAAGATATAAGTAAATCAGTTTTAAAAGTAATTATGATGGCAAAACTCGAGCAAATATTGAATTTAGGATAAATGATGGTTGCACTAAGACAAATTTCAGAACAACGAGACTTTGTTGTTAGTTCTGCAAGTTTGAAGGACGTAAGATCATTTTCTAGAGAAGTGTTTGAAAAAGTAAATATCGAACAAGATTTAAAAGACGAATTAGTCCTAGCGATTGCTGAGGCTGCACAAAATATTGTCAAGCATGCTTACCAAGGTGAAGACACTGAAGATAAAATGGAGATAAAAATTTCTTTAAAGAACGGTGAATTAGAGATAGGTTTTTTTGATAAGGGAAGACCTGTTGATAAAGAAAATGTTCGGCACAGAAAAATTGATGATGTTAAACCAGGTGGTTTAGGAACTTTTTTTATACAACAAATTATGGACGCAGTAGTATTTAAAGAAGGTGAAAAGCCTTGGATAAATCATTTAATTTTAACAAAGAAAATAAATTATTAACTTCCAATAATCGCACCAACGTTGAATATTGGTGAGTACATCGCAATCATTAATCCACCAATCATTGTTCCCATGAATACAATCATTATAGGTTCAATTAAACTAGACATGTTATCAACTGCGGTATCAAATTCTTCCTCATAATAAGCAGAGACAGAACTAAACATCTCATCTAAATTTCCTGTTTGCTCTCCAACAGAAATTAATTGGCTAAANGTTGGTGGAAATACTGGTTCTTTTAAAAAAAGTTTTGTTAATGTGTCTCCTGAGAATACTCCTTTTTTAACATTTTCTAATGCTTGTGTTACTACATCATTGTTGCTGACTGATTTAGCAATTTCAATACTTTCAAGTAAATTAACACCTGCAGCACTTAAGTTTCCCATGATCAATGAAATTCTTGCTATTAAAGACTTTAAAATCATATCACCAAATACTGGCATTNTAAGAACTTGTTGATGCCATTTATATCTTACTGCTGGCATCTTNGTNGTNGTGTATTTAAAAATAATAAATATTGTAAGTAGNACNAAACCTAAAGTTAAACCACCAGCNCCTCTCATAAANTTACTTGCAGTCATAATTACNGCAGTTGGTGTTGGTAATGCAACACCCATTCCATCNTACATTTTAGCAAATACTGGAACAACTTTAATTAACATGAAAACCATAACTATTATGGCGACTGAAAACATAACCACTGGATAGGTTAATGCACTTTTAATTTTCTTTTTTACTTTTTCTCTTTTTTCAAGAGAATCGACTAATTTAAGCAAGAAAACATCTAATTTACCACTGGCTTCACCCGCTTTGATAAGATTTATGTAAACATTATCAAATATTTTTGGGTATTTTTCAAAACACTTTGATAAAGTAATACCACCCTCAAGATTTTTTCTAACATCTTCAATAATTTCTTTCATTGTGGGATGCTCAATTTGATCTCTTAACATTCCCAACACATTTAATATTGGCAATCCAGCTTTTACCATTGTTGCAAANTGTTTGGAGAAAATCATTACATCTTCTGGCTTTACTTTCTTTTTTCCAAATGAAAATCCACCACCCTTTTTTTTATCTTTTTCTGCTTTTTTCTTTTTAACTTTTGTTAAATTTGTGATTATTACTTTTTGTTCTTTAAGTTTAAACGAGGCTTCCTCTTGATTAATTGCCTCAATCTCACCCTCTATATATTTACCTGCAGATATACCTTTATATGAAAATGTTTCGGATGACATTTTTAATCCATCGATAGAACTCTATCGTATTCTCTAAAATTCAAGTCTCCCGTTAAAATAAGCTCTCTCCCCATATCTTGCATTGTTCTAAAACCTTCATTAGCAGCAATTTCTTTTAACTCAGGAGTGGTTGCTTTTCTCAAAATTGCTTCTTTAATTGGTTTTGTAACATTTAATATTTCATAAATTCCCATTCGTCCTTTATATCCACTATCTTTGCATTTAGCACATCCTTTACCCTTTTGAACTTTTGCTCTTGATGCTTGTTCTACAGTAAATCCTAAGTCAGCAAGTGCTTTTGGTGTAATATCTTCATCTGGCTCTCTACATTCAGTGCAAGTTTTTCTTGCAAGCCTTTGTGCTAGCACAAGTGAAACAGCTGCACTTATTAAATAATCTGGGGTTCCCATGTTTTGTAATCTAGTAATTGTGCTTGGTGCATCATTTGTGTGTAAAGTNCTAAATACTAAGTGTCCTGTTAGTGCTGCCTTTAATCCNATATCNACAGTTTCTTTATCCCGCATCTCACCAACAAGAATAATTTCTGGGTCTTGTCTTAAAAAAGATCGAAGTGCTGCAGCAAAATTTAAACCAATATCATCTTTTATTTGAACTTGTCCAACACCATCCAATTCATATTCAACTGGGTCTTCAGCAGTTAAAATATTTAAATGTGGTTTAGAAACTTCTTTAAGAATACTATAAAGTGTTGTTGTTTTTCCTGAACCCGTTGGTCCTGTTACAAGTACTAATCCCTGCGTTCCATGAATTGCTTTTCGTAAATTAGATAAATCTGTTTCTTCAAAATTTAATTGTTCTAAACTTATGTCTCCCGCATCTTTGTTAAGTACCCGCATTACAATTCTCTCATTGTTTGCAGTTGGTAAAATAGATAATCGAAGATCAACTACTTTTCCGTCTATTTTAAATGGTATAGCTCCATCTTGTGGTAACCTTCTTTCAGCAATATCAAGTTTACCCATAATTTTAAAACGTGTAACTACCGCCCCATAATTTGAATGTAGAAATTTTGCAAAATGCTCTTGTTCAGTTAAGATACCGTCCAATCTATATCTAACTCTTGATGAAAATCTGTACGGTTCAATGTGAATATCTGATACACCCGATTTAATTGCTTCTGCAACTACAGCAGTACTAAATTTGATAACATCAGACTCATTTTCTATAGCCTCAATGTCTTCCTCTGGTTTTTCTTCTAATACCTCAGCGTTTTCATCAACGTCATAATCAAAAGTTTTAGTTTTTTCGCTATTAGCCTTTTGAATAGACTCCATTGTAGTTTCACCATCAGCTAATAATCTGTCTATATAGGATGAAATATCTGAAATTTTAGCAGCGTGTAATTCAATATCTTTTTTTGTGATAGTTTTTAAATTTCGCATCAAACTTAATTTTGAACTGTCTGGAATTGCTATATGTAAAATATTTCCCTCAATTTTGAATGGGGCTATAAAATTCATATTTATATAATTTGAAGGAAGAATAGATTTTATTTCATCAGTGATTTCTACAGTCGATAAATCGATTATATCTAGAGATTGTTCATTTACTAAAAGATCTAAAATTTTTTGTTCGTCAGTTAACTTTAATTCAAATACTGCTTCTATTTGAGATTTTTCCCCCTCTGAAGAGGCTTTCTTGATATCAACTAAATCCTTTCCAGAAATAATATCCTGATCAATTAGAATATTAATTAAATTTATTTCAGACTCTCTACTAATTTTAAGCATTATAAAATTCTTGGTGCTATAAATATAAGCAATTCCTCCAAATTGTCTTCATTCTTTTTATATTTTAATAGATTACCAATTACAGGGACATTTCCAAGACCTGGAACCTGTTCATTTGCTTTTGTCACATTATTTGATTTTATTCCACCAATTACAACAATATCTCCATCAGCAACCAATAATTTCGTGGTAATTTCCATCTTAGTTATAGGAGGTTCTGACTGAGAAGTATCAGCATCATCATTATTTACCTGAATGTCTAATAATACATTTCCATCTCCAATAATGCTAGGTGTAACTTGAAGTTTTAATGCTGCCTCTTTAAATGATGTTGATGTTGTACCTTCAGATGTTGTTTCGTAAGGAATTTCTTTACCTTGCGTAACCGATGCTGGTTGATTGTTGATTGTAAATACTTTTGGATTTGAAATTGTCTCTACTATACCTGTTTTTTCTAAAGCTGTAATTTCAGCTTTTAATACAGCCGATCCTGTTCTTTTTAATACTCCAATACCACTCGTCGCTCCAATTGCTGGTAAATTTGTTAAACTATCTTTAGCTGTTTGTACAAGTGCAGCAGATGTATCATCTAAAGTACCTGATGAACTTGTTGTTCCAACAACTCCACCAATTTGTTCTTGTTGTCTTTGGTAATATCCTCCTAGTCTTGTTCCAAGTTGTCTCTCAAATTCAGACGTAGCTTTTACTACAAATGCTTCGATAAGAACTTGCTCAGTTTTAATATCTATTTCTGTCAGAACTTTATCTACAGTATCTAAATCTCTTTCCTTACCTCTGACTATAATTGATCTAGTGGCTGTCTCTTCNGTAATTTTTATAGGAGATGTTGATGCTTCTCCTGAACCAGTCTGAAATAATTCTTCAATTGTAGCTTTTGCTAACTCAGGAGATATATAATATAATCTAAATATTTCAGATATAATTGGTTCAACACTATCTTCTAATTCTACTTTATTTTTAACTGCCTGTGCTCTTTCAGATTTATAATTTTCTTGTGCAGTTAATGTTTCAGGAGAGTGAATTCTTATTAAATTGCTGTTAACATCTATATCAGAAGCATAATTTTTCATGTCTAAAAGAGCTTGGAATGCTTTATCCCATGGCACATCAACTAACTCAGCTGATATTGCACCAGCAACCTCATCTCCTACTAAAACATTAATTTCGCCAATTTTACCCATCATTTTCATTGTTTCTTTAAAATCTAAATTTTTAAATTTCAAAGTTACTCTTTGTTTAAGTAATGGGTAGCTTTCAGGAATTAAAAGATAATTTCTCTGTGTTTCAGATGTTATTTTTCTTCTTTTCTTTAATTTGACCGCATCACCATCAACTGGCTTGGGTCCCATTTCTAAGGTTTTAGCAATTTCTGCTTGACCTGTTTGTCTTATATCATTTTTAATTAAAGGTGTGTTGTGTTTAAAAGGTTTATTATATTTTTGATTAAATTTAGANTTTGGACCACAACTATTTAAAATTATTGCTAATATTATTAAGTATGCAGATGTAATTATTTTCTTAGTATTCATCTGCCTCTCTTATTTGGTTATTAAAATCTATAATTATGTATGATTTATCTTCTTTTAAAAAGATTGCTTCTGTTAATCTTAAGTCAATTAATTTTACTTTCCCAAGATATTGACCAAGTGTTATAGTCATTACATCCCCTGATGCATCTGTAAGACTTATATAGCTCGCATTTGCTCCTGATATTAATCCTGATAATTTAAAATTATATAAACTCATTGGATCTCTTTCTTCTCCAGTTTCAGGATTTAAAGATGAATTAGATCCTTCATTTCCAGCAAATGGATCATTCAAAGGAACATCCTCTTCCTCTTCTTCAACTTTTGTTTCTAAAGTTTTTGTAATCTCTTTTGCCTTTTCGACAAGTTCAGCATTTGTAGAATGATTATCTGCAAAACCAATGTTTGGGATACAGAAAAACAAAATAAAGAATAATATTTTTTTAAAAGAATTCATCCGGTATTCCCACTATTGTAAGTTCTCCTTTTGCAATTATCGCTCCAGTTGAATCGTTTTGTACTATACTTATAGTCTCCTTGTCAAAATTTAACATTTTCTTGGATTTTGCAATTGATCTTTTAAATTTAATGTAGCCTAAAAAGTTACCTTTTATCTCATATTCGACGGGTATCTGATAATAAGAGATATCAGTTTTTTTTAACAGTTCTTCTGCTTGTTGAGCAACACCAGGTTTTAAAATAGGTTTTGGTTTTTTCTTTTCTATTTTTGAAATCGTCAAACCATTTATGCCTGCAAATCTACTTAAGCTTTGATACAATCCTTCAACTTCAGCTTTTGAGTGAAACAACGTTGAACTTTCTTTAAATTGAGGTTTTAGTTTCTTTAATCTTTTTTTGTTTGTAATGATCTCATCCTCGAATTGAGTAATTTCAGACTCTTTTAAAACCTTGTCTTCGTATAACGCTTTTTTCTCTTTAACAATTGGATTTAAGATTAAGTAATACCCAATTAAAAAAATTATAATTGCAAAAAAACCAGCTCCAAATTTAATAAGAGTTTTTTTATCAACAGTTTTTAACTTTGCAGCTATATCACTTACATTTATATTTTTTAAATCTATATTTTTCAAATCCATTATGCGTTCTCCAGAATACAAGCTATTTTAAATCCCTTCATTGTTGGGGCTCCAGCAGTTTGACCATCTGGTAAAGTCATTGTAGCTAATTGTGCTTGCATTATTAGTTTTTTATTATTTAAATTACTTATTAACTTTAAAATATCTTGGTCACTTGATGCTGTTCCTTGTATAATAATCTGATTTGATCCGTTGTACTCTATTGAATTGAATTTTACTCTTTTTGGAACAGCTGAAGCTATTTGAGCCAGAACTCTAAAACTTACTTTTTTGTTTGATTTTATTGATTTACTAATTTTTAAAGATTTTAAAATTAAAGCTAATTCTTTTTCTACTTTATTTTTTTCTAATGTTCTAAGTTCATGTGTTTGAAGAATATCATCATATCCAACTAATTGTTTATTCAATGTATTTATTTGCCAAAAAGAAAGGCCAAATAATACTATATAAATTATTGCGATAACTCCTATTGCACCTTTGAAAGCAAAATTAGAAAATACTTTAGCTTTTTTCTGTGCTATCATACTATCTCTATTAGGAAGTAGATTTATATTTTTTACAGCAGTTACAAATTTGTAATATCCAAACACATCAAGTTTTCTAAACGCCAATCCAATAACAGTTGAAAGATAAGACCTATTATCTAATTTAACGCTCTCTTCTAGTTGTGCTGGAACTTTTATTTCTTTAATTGGATCTAATAAATTAAATCCTGTATTTGTTAAATTTTTTCTAAAAGTGCCGAGATAAGTTTCTACATTTTCTAAATTTGATACTACTTTCAGGTTTCTAATTCTTTTTTCATACTTTGTTTCAAAATCTTGCACAGCTTGTTTAACTTGAGTTACATATCTTCTAACTAAAGCATCCATCTCTTCCTGATTATCTGAATTTTGAAGAGTATTTCTATCTTGAGATCTTATAAATATATCTGTGATGATTGGATTATTTTCATACAAAATCATTACATAGTTTTCATCTAATCCAAATTCTAAAACTGCAGTTAAGTTTGCATCCTCAATTGAGCCAGCTAATTGATTCATTTGGTCGACTGCAGATTTAAGAGCAAAACACTTAACATCAATTATAACTGCATTTAAACCACCCTTCTTTATTATTGCTGTATAACTATTGATATCTGATAGTTTCGATGCAACGAATAAAATATCCATTGTATTTGCGGTTTTATCTCTATTTATTACTTGATGAAAAATTGAATAATCATTTAAGTTATCTGTTAATTGTACAAGGTTTTCCCAAAGAGAGTCTGTGTCTATTGCTTTACTCAGCTCTTCATCTGTCATTAAAGGTGCTGTTACAACTCTGATAATTGCACTGGTTACAGGAATAGCAATCGCAGCATTTGTCGTAGTTATTTTAGATTTTTGAAGAGCAATTTTAAGTTCGTCTCCAAACTTATCTTGATTATCTAAAACAGTAGCACTTTTATCTAAACCTTCAATTGGGTGAATAAAAAATTTTTCTAAAACCCATTTGTTGGATTTATCAGTTGTTAGTTGTGCTAATCTAATTTCTGTTGGTGAAAGTTCAACACCTACAATTTCTTCTCCTTGAACTGCAGATTTTCCAATCCTATTTTTAAAAAACTTACCTAAAAAACTTTCTTTTTTCTTTTTTTCCTCTTTTTTTGGAACGGGTGTTTGTTCACCTTCTTTAGATTTCTTTTTGAATAAATTAGCAAAAGGGTTTTTCATTTTTTAATTAAGTAATAATATTAAACCATTATTATATATTTACATTAAATCAACTAATACTCGAACTTTCAAGCAAAGTGTCTGAAATGGGTTTTTGCAAATATTTATTAGTAATTTAATGACAATTTATTGTACTAAAGTATAAACTATTAAAATGTTTGAAAAATTAGAGCAGTTAGCAAAAGATAATAAGAAAATTTCTGATTTTCATATTAGAGCGGGATCTCCCCTAGCATATCGACAAACTGGAGAAATCGTAAAAGTTGAAGGTACAAATGTTACAGCTCAAGATCTAAAAGATTTAATCTCAATGAATTGTAACGAACACGAAGCTGAAAAATTTGAAAAAACTCATGAGTTAGACTCTGCAGTCATGTTAAGCGGATTAAGATTTAGAGCAAATTTTTATAAAACGATTAGTGGACCAGCTGCAGTATTAAGAAGAGTTGAAAGTAAAATTCCAGATATGGATCAATTTAGTCTACCGCAAGCTCTTTATGATATAGTAGATTTCCATAAAGGACTGGTGCTTGTAACTGGACCAACAGGTTCGGGTAAATCAACAACACTTGCAGCAATCGTAAATGAAATTAATAAAACAAGAACATCAAATATTATAACTGTTGAAGATCCAGTAGAATTTATTCACAAAGATAATAAAAGCATTGTTTCTCATCGAGAAGTTGGAAAACAAACTCAATCTTTTGCAGCAGCGCTTAAAGCTGCGTTAAGAGAAGATCCAGATGTAATTCTTGTTGGTGAGATGAGAGATCTTGAAACAATTAGTTTAGCGCTTACTGCTGCAGAAACTGGTCACTTAGTTTTCGGAACTTTGCATACAAGTGGTGCCCCAAGTACAATAAATAGAATAATTGATGTTTTTCCTCCAGAGCAACAAGAACAAATTAGAGCTCAAATTTCTACATCACTAAAAATGGTAGTTACCCAAAGATTGTTAAAAACAAGAGATGGTGCTGGTAGGGTTGGTGCATTTGAAATCATGAAGTGCACTGCGCCAATTCAGAACTTAATAAGAGAAGCAAAAATTCACCAAATACCAAGCATTATGCAAACTGCTGTGCGTGATGGAATGATCACTATGGAAAAATCACTGGAGGAATTAGTAAAGTCGGGTAAGATAGATCCAGGTGCAGCAAGATCAGGACATTAAAGGTTTCACAATTTTAGAATTGCTAGTTGTTATTGCAATTGTAGCAATCATATCTGGAGTTGCATATCCAAGTTTTTCAAAATGGAGCACAGAACGAAAAGTAAGAGCTGCAACAGAAAAAGTTGCAAGCATGATTTCTAATATTGCAACACAAACTCAAAGAGGAAACTTAGCTTATAGCCAATTAATGGTACAAACATTTACAGGCTCTAAAAACCAAGAAAGCTCAATTTTTGTATCAAAGGGAATGGGAGATAAAAATTTCAAACAAAAATTGCAGAATGGACAAATTAATTGTCCAGTATCCTCATCAGGTTATTGGGATGATTTTGGTAAACCACGTAAAAATATTGAGGGAACAAATTTTAGTGAGTATTACGAAATTTTCAATCCTGAGGAAAATGTAATTGGCGAGTCTAAAATTGCAGTTCATTTTCTATTAACATCAGCAATATGTTTTGGTAAAGGAGGAAATTATTATAAAGCAACCAATGCTCTTTCAAAAGGAAGTAACGTTAACATCATTGTTGAAGGTAGCGCTACTCCTAATTACATTGTTATTTGCACTTATGAGAACGCAAAAAAAAATGGAAACAAATGTCCTACAAAAGGAAAGGCTCTTGAAAAACCAGCCTATTTAGTAAAATGGTCAAGATTTGGTAATGTAAGTAAATTTAAATGGAATGGAAGTGATTGGAATAGACAGTAAATTAAAAGAAAAGGGTTTAACGCTTTTAGAAGCTTTAGTTGCAACGGCTATTGTTGGAATAGGTTTTATAGCGGTTTTTCAGATGGTCAATTATTCAGTTAGATCAATTGATGTTTCTGGGGAAAGAACAAAATCTAATTATATCACTGCTATGATAGCAGAAGATTTAATTGGAGATGCAAATTCAAAAAAAGGTGATGATAAACTTTATGAACATCTAGCTAACTTAACGGATAAGAATGATTACGCTTGGCAAAATGCAGAATGNANANNNANANAAAATATAACAGGNAATCCTTATAAAGGTANAGATATTGCAATTGATAATAAAACNCAAAAATGGAATTTNAGAGTATCAAGCGACAGAATTAAATGCNAACCNACAAGTNTTAACTCAACAACAACNAAAGACATAAAAAAATTAAAAGTTTATGAGATTTGTAGAAATAACGTAAAAGAAAATGGGAAGAGTAGACCAAACTGTGATTATCGTAATGATGATATTTGGGACAAAACTTATATCGGCAGAATGGAAATATTAATGCCAACTACAGGGACAGATACNAAAGGTGAAACTGTTCAAAAGAAAAAATATTTATATTTNCAAATGAACTGATGAAAAAATTTAATTCAGAAACTGGAGTAACGCTAATTGAAATTCTTATTGGGGTTGTGATTTCAATGATAATGATGGCTGCTATGTTTACATCTTACAACGCAGTTAATAATAGTTATTCCCAAGTAATTGATCGAGCAAAGATTAGTCAGACAGGAAGAGATATGATTGGAATGTTAGTGAGAGATATAAGAATTGCAGGTTTTAGATATTTTGATGATGTCAGTAAAACCCCAACAAATTACGTTCCAATTTTAATTACAAAAGCTCCAGGTAGCGGTTGTGATAAAATTGAAATAACTTACGGTGATAGAATTAGAGATCCTAAAAATCCTAACGCTAAACCACCAGTTTTTTTATATAAAACATACAAAGTCGTTTACGAGTGTAAAGCATCAAATATTGTAGACAAGAAAACTAACAAAAAAATTAATGCATATGCCATTTATAAATCAAAATATGAATGGAATGGATCTAGCTGGACGGCACCAACACAATCAACTGATGACTTGCTTTATAAAGANGAATTNGTNGTTGATTACGTTCAAGAATTAATTTTTATTCCAATTGATAGNAAGGGTAAAGTGATGAATCCAATTCCTAAAACACTTAGCGATAGCAACAAGATTAAAGTTGTTGATATAATGGTATCTTTAAGATCTCAGGGCGAGTTTTTTAGAAAAGAGAATGAAAGACCATTTAGACTTTTAGGTCAAAAATCTAATAAGAAATTCACAGATAAGTTTTTAAGAGAAGCTTTAGTCGTATCAGCACACACAAGAAATATGGGACTATGATAATTAGAAAATCAGAAAAAGGATTTGCAATGGTTTTGTCTTTAGTTTTGCTATTGGCAATGTCATTAATGGGTGGAGCATTGATATTAATTTCATCGGGTGACCATCAAAGCAATAATAACAGTGATCAATATCAACAAACATTTTATGCTGCAGAGATGGCACTTCTACAAGGTGAGAAATATATTTTAAATGAGAAAAGTGGACCATGGGATGGAAAAAGCACTAGAGATACTTCGAAAGCAAATTTACCAGAAGATCATACCTCTCCTTTTTTAGGAACTATGAGTGCGCAAAACTATAATCCAGGTGCTAAATATAAATTTACATCAACAATTGATCGAAAATTTATAAATACAGGTACATCTTGTTTTAAAAGCTATAGAGATATTGATAGAGATAATCCAGACAACAAAAAAAGGATGAGAGTTATAAAGAATGAAACCACGAAAAAAGAAGTGGCTCACAGTTTTAATCTTGGAGTAATTCTTGAAAATACCTTTAGAAATAAAGGTAAAGATTTTGAAAAAGAGGAAGCAGTTAGAATGAAAAGTTATTATTATGAGTACTTTATTGANAGAATTGGTGCNGCNAGNACACAAGCAATCGGATCCAGCATTAAATTAACGGCATCTGATGCTTCAAAGAATGGTATTGCTTACAGAGTTTATGGTTGTGGTATTTATGGAGCTGAAAAAGAAAAAGATAGAATGATAGTTTCGTTAGAAAGTGTGGTAGTTTTACCTAAAAATTAAGGTTTTATTAACTAATAAAATATGAATAAAATAANATAATATATACGTTTATGAAAAAAATTATTTTAATAAGCTTCATATTCCTTTTCTCAATTCATGCANACGCAGCTTGTAAATTTGATNTAGACTTTGGAGAGGATATTTCAAAAATANAGGNTAANTATGGCCCAGCAATGCCACTNGAAAATTTTGGAGAAGATGAATTGAGCATGGTCATTGCTGTTGCTGATGAAGTCTGCCCAAACCACAGGTTAAAAGATGTTGCTATTGAGTATAGATTTTTAAACGACAAACTAGCTGCGGTTAATTTAATTAGTTTAAATACTGAAAGCGACACAAAAAAATCTGAAAAATTAACTATAATGAAATATGTAAAAAGAAATTATGGTGACTTTGATACAGGTCAAACTCCAACCTCATATCTTGGATATGAAGTATTTGAAAAAACAAAGCAGTTTATAGTTTACCAAAGAATTTTGGATGATCTTGGATTTATTGAAGAGCAAATGTATCTTTCTAACAAAAAATATGATGAGTTACTTGGAATTTTCTATAATCAACTTGAAGAAGAGATGGCGAAAAGTGAGTCTCAAAATTAATGAAATTTAAAATTTTTATATCCAGCCTAATACTGTTCTTTTCTTTTTTTGCATCAAACTTACATGCAAAATTATTGCCGCCAGGCACTGGAACACAAGCTGATGTTCCTTCCAACTTATTAATTCTTTTAGATAAATCTGGAAGTATGGGTTGGAGAATGAGTAACGCACAATCAATTAATAGAATGATGGATGGTGTTACAGATAGTTCAGGAAATATTTATATTGCACAATTTGCAAGATATGGAGTTAGAAAAATAGATTATACTACTGGTAAAACTGATACTTCTTGGGGTTCAAATGGAAGAGTTGGTATGAGTGGGTCATGTCGAACTTACTATCCTTACAGTGCAGATGTTTATAACGGGGTCATGTATGTGGCAAGTTTATATGACCATAGAATTAGAAAGATTAGACTTTCAGATGGTGCTTGTTTAGGAAGTTTAGCTACTGGCACTTATCCTAGAGGTGTAACAGTTTATCAAAATTATTTATTTACCACTTCCAACAGTGGTTTGTATTCAATGAACCTGAACACTAATAGTGGAAGAAATTGTAGTTTTTCAAATAACGCTTGGAGATATTCATATGCAATTGCAGCAAATAACAATACTCTTTACAGTCACTATGCTGGTCGACTTTATAGTGCTCCTTTAACTAGTGTTGGAGGCACTTTATGTCCTACTGGAAGNACAAATAAAAATTTTAGAGATAGAGNTTCAGGCTATGTTTATGGAATGGAAGCAGACCCTAACACAAATGATGTACTTTATATTATGTCTCGTAGCTATAATAAGATGCGTAAAATAACTGTTAACTCGTCTAGAACTGGATACACATTAAATTGGGACAAAGGCAGATACCGGTACATGGGTGTTTCAACTGCAAGTAATACATTTTTTTATTATCCTTTTGGAATTAGTTATGATCATAGCAATGATAGGATTATTACCTATGGATATAATGCAAAAAAAGTTCAGGTCTTTGATGAAAATGGAACATATATAAAGTCTATTGGTGGATATGCTGCAACTACAAGAATGGCAGCAGCACATAAAGCCATAAAAGCAGTGGTTACAGACTCAAATTTAACATCTGGTGTAAATTTTGGCTTTGGTTATTGGTCAAGTTCATGGTCATCGAAAGCATGGCCGCCAGGTTTTAGTTCATGGTCAGGTGACATCACTACAGGTAGAGCAAAACCTTGTGATACTCAAAACTGTTTAAAAGTAAGAGTTCATAATGATGGAGCTGCACAAATTAATAAAATTATTTCATCAGTAAATGCGAGGGGTGGTACTGATGCGTATACATTTATGAAAATAGCTCAAGACTATTATCTTCATGGGAGTTTAAGCCCAATTGATAAAAATTCACCTTGTCAAAAAAGTTATGTCCTCGTTATTGGAGATGGTGATTGGTACAATCACTCAAAAGCTGTGGCTATGGCAAAAAACTTATTTAATAATTATAAGATACCCACATTCGCTATTGCTTTTGGAACAGGAATTAGCAATAGAGGAATGAGGTATTTTAATGAACTAGCTGTAGCAGGAGGAACAACAAAAGCTATTGTTGCTCCAACAGCAGAGTCACTCAAAACTCAACTAGCTGCTGCTGTTTCNCAAATAATTGCATCTAAGTTATCTTTCACAGCGCCTGCTATTACTGCAACATTAAACTCTGATGGATCATTGTATCAAGCGCAGTTTGATTATGCTCAAAATAAAGAATGGACTGGAACTATTAAGAGAACAAAAATAGATAAAAAAGGAAATCTTGATACAAAAGATAAAGGTAACTGGTCAGCTGTTGATGTACTGCCTAAACCAGGGAATAGAAAGATATGGAGTCCAATTCCTGGAACGGATTATTCGACAAATTATAACAACTGGGTAGAAAGTAATTCTTCAGCGATTGAAAGTATCTTAACTCTAAAAGGGTTTGATATTCAGGACTATCACAGAAAAACTAAAAATACTGATAATTCTATAAATAATAAAAGATGTGCAAACACAAGTGGTGTGGCTGATGGAACAGATGATGATTTAAAAGGCTTAATTAATTTTATTAGAGGAACAGATTATTTTGATTATGATGCAGATTGTAATCTGACAGAAGCAAGAGCTAAGCCAATGGGAGATGTTTACCATTCACAATTAGTTGTTGTAGGACCACCAACTGCAGAAACAGCTTTTACAAGTGAAAATCAAGAGGCTTATTGGAGATCAACTAAGGGATANGATAGTTGGGCAGAATCTCAGAGATTGAGAAAACCTGTAATTTATGCTGGATCAAANAGTGGAGTTTTGCATGCTTTAGATGCAGGCTCAGGAGTAGAATTGTGGGGATTTGTGCCACCATTTATAGCATCAAGATTACCTACAATAATGAATACTAACTTAAATGAAATTAATCCAAACAAAGGAGGTTCAAATGCAATTTATGGTGTTGATGGATCTCCCGTTCAACATGATATTTTCTTTCAAAGTCCACATGATACATCTGCAAATTGGCATACCGTATTGTTTGTACCTTATGGAAGAGGAGGTAGTGGTTTCTCTGTATTAGATGTGACTGATCCTGCAAAACCAGAGCATTTAGTCTCAATATATAATGATATGATTAATAATCAGGTGTACAGAATGGATCATGCAAATAATGTTTTTGTATATGATTATATAGGTACATCTTATCCTCTAAGTGAATTTCTAGAGGCACAAGAAGTAGGTAACGTTTATGCTCCAGATAAAGATAATGAAGTTGCCAGTAAGCAAACTTGTGATGATACACAAACTAAGTATTGTTACGAAAGCACAAAATGGACTTTACCAGTAAAAAGTCTAACTAAAAGTATGCTATCAGTTCTTGAAGATGGAGTTGATATAACAAATAGCATTACAATTAGCTATGATACATCTGGAAACACTCAAATTAATTTCAACAAAAAAATGAAATTTGATGCTGATGAGTCCAAAACTCAAAGAGACAACTCACCGATCGGAGTGAATATAAAACAAGGAGCAGTTGGTACTGGAGTTGTAACAGACCCTGAATGGGACTACAGTACTCTTGGAGAAACATGGTCAGATCCAAGAATATTTAGACTACCTAATGCTGGTGCTGGAGACAATGTCAGAGATGACGATATATCAGTCGCTGTAATGGGTGGAGGTTTTGGTGCTCAATTCTCAGGAGCTGGTAGTAATGTATTTGTTATTGATCTGCAATCAAAAGATAAGTTTGGACAATTAATAAAGACAATTACGGTAGAAGATACTACTGCAAGCGATATTGATAATTCTGTTCCCGCATCATTAACAGTTATTACTCCAGATAAAGCAAGGGGTGCTGACTTTGCGGGAGCACTTGTATACTTGTCTGATTTAGAAGGTAAAATTAGTAAATTAAATTTAACAAATATGAGTACAGATCCTCAAAATGTACCTATAAAAATGTATGACATAACAACATTATTTAAAGCAGGAGCAAGTAAATCAAATGGTAGATACATGTATAAACCATTAGATGCTTCAATTGGTGGAACAACAAATAATTTATGGTTGTACGCTGGAACTGGAGATGCTCAAAGATTGAATGCAAGAGTAAAAGGAACAAATAACTTAATGATTGGAATAAAAGATCCAGATTATCCATTCTATAAATCTATCGCAACTCCAAAAAATGCAGATGATATAACAAAATGTCAAAATACATCAAATGATAGAAGCGGAACTTCTTGTAGAGTGACAGACAAAGACAGAGGTTGGTATGTTGTATTAAAAGATTTTGCTAAAGTTACTGCTCAACCAAAAGTAAACAATGGTATGGTTTACTTCCCAGTTTATAGACCATCTGTATCTCAAAACAAATGTGACTTGGGAGATGCATTAATTTGTGTAACTGATGATGAATGTGGAACACATGACTCGTTTATTGGATTAGAATCTAAAAGAACAGAACAACAAAAAACTTTATGTAGATTTGTTGGTAAAGGGGTCTTATCAGAAATTGTACTTTTCGCTGGCAAAATTTTTGCAAATATATCTGGTAAATCGTTAGGAGCAGTTGCTGACCTTGTTACTTTAGATGCTGCTACTGGTGAAGTTCAAACTTACAGAAAGTCTTGGAGAGAAAATTAATAAAAAGGTGNAATGAAAAAAATATACCTCAGCTTAATTTTATTCTTTTTATTTAGCTCTTTAGGTCATGCTACTTGTCTTAAAACTGTAACTACTGCGCTAACTGATGTGCAAACTTGTGGNNCAAGTGAAACCNTGACTGTTAAGTCAACTGGTTCAATAGTATTTAGTGGATCTAAAGCAGTAAGAGCAAATAATGGTGTTGGTGCATCAAATACAACCGTAATAAACCATGGTTTGATAAGTGCAACGGGTGATACCATAAATATGAAAAACGCCCCTGGTACAAATAAAATTACTAATTCAGGTACAATAAATACAGCTCAAAATGAAAATGCTAGCAGTG
>FUFK010038128.1_pt1 | contig 21228 bp, 21 predicted proteins | sample 1021851 | NCBI WGS metagenome assembly FUFK01 (sample SAMEA51879418, study PRJEB19060) | metagenome
GTTTCATCATTTCTTAAAATCACAAAATCCTCAATAGTATTATTTTCAATCTCTACGTTTCCTTGAACTAAGTCTTTTAATATAGAAGTACCTTCTATTTTACTTTTAAATCTTATAACTGGTTTTATATCCTTTGGGGCTTGATCTTCTGCAATATCTCTCCATTTTCGATTGTAAACGTAGGGAATTTTTTTTTGTTTAGCTCTTTTCTTTTGTTCTTCTATTTCTTCTGCACTGCAATAACATTTATAGGCATTTCCATTTTCCAATAATCTTTTAGCAATAATTACGTGTTCACTAATCATTTCTGATTGAATATATTCTTCACCATCATGTTCTATTCCCATCCATTTCAGAGAGTTAATTATTTGAATCTTATGCTCTTCTTTAGATCTTTCTTTATCAGTGTCTTCTATCCTTAAATAAAATTTACCAGATTTATTTTTTGAATATAACCAATTAAATAGAGCTGTTCTTACCCCACCAATATGAAGAGGACCAGTAGGAGAAGGAGCAAATCTAGTTGCTACTTTTTTCATGGAATTTATTTAGACTATTTTACTGAAAGTTTCTATATAAAGATACAAGAATTCCTTGAACTTTCACTCTATCTGGGCCAAAAATTTTTGTTTCGTAATTTCTATTTGCACTTTCTAATGCAACTGTTTTACCTTTTCTTCTGATTCTTTTCAACATGGCCTCATGATCATCAATTAGAGCTACTACAATTTTTCCATTATCTGCGGTGTCTGTTTTTTTAACAATTACAGTATCACCATCATTAATTCCAGCTTCAATCATAGAGTCCCCTTGAACCTTTAAACCAAAAAATTCTCCATCTTTCTCAATATTTGCTGGCAGCGGAATTCTCGAAACTTCATTCTGAATAGCCTCAACTGGCGTTCCAGCAGCGATTTTTCCTAGTACAGGGATTTCTGTATCGTTAGAATTATTTAAATTTTCCTCATCTAATCCTCCCTTAATAATGCTTGGAGAAAAACTATTGTAAATATCGTTTGCAGATGCAGTTTCAGGCAATTTAATTACTTCTAATGCTCTTGCTTTGTGGGCTAATCTTTTAATAAAACCTCTTTCTTCTAATGCACTAATCAATCTATGAATGCCAGATTTTGATTTTAAATTTAACGACTCTTTCATTTCCTCGTATGAAGGGGACACACCTGTAGATCTCAACTTTTTGTTGATAAAGAGAAGCAGGTTTTTTTGTTTTTTAGTTAACATAGAACAAATTAAGTACATCGATGTTCTATAAAAGTTCCTCAATTTATACAACANCTAAAAAGCATNATAAATACTGAAAAATTTCTACAAAAGGGAAAAAATATTGTTATTTTCTAAATCTTTTAAAAGTGATTCACCAATTAAAAAAGTGCTTATTGAGGTCCTGTTTTTTATATCAAGCAATTCATCTTTTGTTTTTAGACCGCTCTCAGAAATTAGAGGGGAAGAGTGATTTGAAACAACGTCATATATATCATAAGTTGTATTTATCTCAGTTTTAAGAGTTTTTAGGTTTCGATTATTTATACCAATTAAAGCATCCGCATATTTTACTGATTTTTCTGCTTCCTCAACTGTATGAACTTCAACAATTACACTCATACTATGCTTTAAAGCTTCCTCATAAATTTCATCTGCGGTTTTTTCAGAAATACCAGCTAAAATAATCAAGATTGCATCAGCACCATAACTTTTAGCTAGAGGTACTTGAAATTTATCAACAAAAAAATCTTTACAAAGAATAGGTAATTCAATTTTTTTTTTAATTTCAGAAATATGAGATAGATTTCCTAAAAAAAAATCTTCTTCGGTTAATACAGATAAACAAGTAACGTTCTTAGAGTTATATATATTTGCAATTTTTACTGGGTCGTAATCATCTATCAAAACACCTGCAGATGGGCTAGCTTTTTTTATTTCAGCAATTACGGATATTTTATTTTCTGAGTTATTGGTTTGTATTTTTTTCTTGAAATCAAAAAAAACATCTTTTTCATTAATTGTTTCTATCAAGCTCTTAATATCAATTTCACTTTTTAATTTTTCAATTTTAATCTTTTTTTGATCAATTATTTTTTGAAGAATATTTTCAGACATTCTGTATTTTTTTTACATATTTGAATGCAGCTCCAGATTTAATAAATCCTCTGGTATAATTATAAGCAATTTTAAAATTATCATATTTTTCAGAAACTATTAATCCTGCCGCAGCATTTAAACATACTGCTTTTGAAAAATCATTATCTTCCCCTTGAAAAATATTTAAAATTTTATCAGAATTAAATTTAGCATCATCTCCAATTAAATTTTCGAATTTATCAGCATTAACATTTAATTCATTTGGATCAATTGTAAATTCAGATATTTTATTATTCTTTAATTGCACAACATTAGTTTTGGCGTAAGGTGATACTTCATCTAGACCATCCTCACTATTTACAATCCATGCAAATTTTAAATTTAGATTTTTTAGTGCATTTGCAAAAACTTTTAAAAGTTTGTTATCAAAAACACCAATTACCTGCCTTTCAACAAGTGCTGGGCTACTTAATGGACCTATCATATTAAAAATAGTCCTTTTCCCTATTTTTTTTCTTGTTGGACCAACAAATTTCATTGCAGAATGATAATTTGGAGCGAACATGAAGCCAAAATTGTCATTTTTAATCTGTTCTTCGATTTGATTAGGCTCTAAGTTGATATTTATATTTAAGGCTTCAAGAACGTCAGCTGACCCACATTTTGATGAAACTGCTTTATTTCCATGCTTTGCTACTTTAGTACCCATACTTGCTAATAACAGCGCTGATGCTGTTGAAATATTTAGAGTATCTTTTCCATCTCCACCAGTTCCACAAGTATCAATGCAGTTTTCTACTTTTACTCTTTTTGACTTATCTCTTAATATAAATACACCTCCAGCTATTTCATCTGAAACCTCACCTTTATCTGATAATAAAGTTAAAAAATCATAAATTTGTTGATCACTAGCCTCACCATTCATTAAAATCTTAAATGCATTTTTACTNTCATCAAAATTTAAATTTATTTTNTTTCTGAGCTTTTCTAAAAANTGATCCATTTTTACTCTTTTACAAAGTTCTCTAAAATTTTTAAACCATATTTTGTTTTGATACTTTCAGGATGAAATTGAACTCCATGGATTTTGTATTGCTTATGCATAACACCCATTATTGTCCCATCTGATGTANTAGATGTAATTTTTAAATCTTTAGATAAGGATTTTCTATCAATTACTAAACTATGATATCTGGTAGCTGAGAACTTTTTTGGTAAATCTTTTAAAATACCAATTTTATTATTTATAATATTACTTGTTTTTCCATGCACAAGTTCTTTAGCTTGAATTATCTTAGAGCCAAATATTTGACCAATGATTTGATGACCTAAGCAAACACCAAGTATTGGCATTCTTTTATACAAATTCTTTACTATTTTTAAACAATTTCCAGATTGATTAGGATTTCCAGGGCCTGGAGATATTACAATTTTATTATATCCTTTTCTTAAAATGTAACGATGATCTACCTTATCATTTCTTAAAACATCAATTTTAGCATAGGATGAAAGATAGTGATATAAATTGAATGTAAAGCTATCATAATTATCAATTAAAATTATTTTCATACTCTTTACTCCAAAGCCTTAATTAAAGCTTTTGCTTTATTAACTGTTTCATTAAATTCATTTATTGGTTTGCTGTCTGCAACTATTCCTGCTCCAGACTGTACATAAAATTTTTTATTTTTTGAAATTGCAGTTCTAAGCGCAATGCAAGTATCAAAATCACCATTCGCAGAAAAATAACCAATACCACCAGCATAAACTTTTCTTCTAGTCGTTTCTAATTCGTCTATAATTTCCATAGCTCTTATTTTAGGTGCACCTGATACCGTCCCAGCAGGAAAACCAGCTAATAACGTATCAAATTTACCAAATTTTTTATTAAATACACCTTCAACATTTGAGACTATATGCATTACATGCGAATATCGCTCTATCTTAAAACTTTCGGTTACTTTAACAGAGTTAATTTTAGAAACTTTTCCAGTATCATTTCTTCCAAGGTCAAGAAGCATTAAGTGTTCAGAAAGCTCTTTTTTATCTTTTAAAAGATCCTTTTCATAAAATTTATCTTCTTTTTTAGTTTTACCTCTTGGTCTTGTACCAGCTATAGGTCTTATAGTTATTTTATTATCTCTAAGCCTCACAAGTATCTCAGGACTTGCACCTATAATTTGGAAATCTTCAAAATTAAAAAAATACATAAAAGGGGAAGGGTTAGTAATTCGTAATTTTTTATAAATATCTATTGGTTCTTTATTTAGATCAGTTTCGAACCTTTGACTAAGAACAACTTGAAAAATATCTCCTATTTTTATGTAATTTTTTGCTTTTGAAATATTGCTAAGGAATTTCTTTTTTGAGATATTTGATTTAATTTTTGGTTTTGAAATCTTAGTTTTTGATTGATTAATTTTGTAATTATAGTTTGCTAAAAAAATCATTTCTTCTATTTCTTTTTGTATTTGGTCATACTTAGCTTGATAATTTTTTATTTTTTCATCAAAAAAACAATTAACTATGAAAAATAATTTTTTTTTAACATTATCAAAAACAACTAGATTTTTTGGTCTCAAAATTCTTGCATCAGGAATTTTAAGATCATTTTTTGTAGTGTTAGGAATTTTCTCAATATATCTTATTGTATCATAAGAGAAATATCCTGATATAATTGAGCTAATTGGTGGTAATTCACTTGGTATTTTAAAATTAAAATTTTCGATTATTTTCTCAATATTATCTTTTGGAGTTCCTCTTAATTTTTTTCTTTTATTTTCATATGTTCAAAACGCAGTTATTATTATTAAATTCCCAAATTTTATCAGGATTTTTACCAAAAATTGTATATCTACCTTTTATGAAACCTTTTTCAACAGACTCGAATACGAAGCTATTTCTTACATTTAAAAAGTTATTAATTAAATTTTCTATTTCTTTTAAGCCATTTGATTTTATTGCATGGTAAAGAACTTGATTTTTTCTTTTTTTGTGATTTCTCTTAAATAACTTTAGATCAATATTTAACATTATCTAAAATAATTTTTAACTCTATCAATTGTTTGATTGAAAATTTTTACCTTATATTTTGAATTTAAAGATAGATCATANGATGTATAAACATCATTAATAATATCGTTATTTGCTTTAGTAGAATATTNTTCAACATTTTCAGTATTTTTTGCCATATCTGAATAATAAATATTCTTAATTTTTGTAAGAAAAACTTTATTTGTTTCCCCAGTTACTAATGAGAAACTTTCTTTTGGTAATGTGTATAAAAGTTTTAAAGAATCTGGGTCAAAAAAATCGTAATCATTACTGTTTTCAATATTTATAGTTTTAATATTATTTATATCTTTTGATAATTTCAAAAACTCATCATCATTAAATATTTTTTCATCAATTTTTTCAAAAAGATTTTTATTAAATTCAAATTTCTTTTTTAAAATTACATTGTTTTTAACATTTTCTAAAAATTTTGGATCTGTTTTGCTTGGAATTTTTTTGTTAATATTTGATATTTCAAATATTAGATAATAATCATTTTTATCAATTAGTTGTATTTTATCCTGGTTTCTTTTTGAATAAATTTCTTCTAGTATTTCATCTGAATCATCATTTAATATAAAATTATTAACTTCATTTAGTTTAAAATTATAAATTTCATTAATTTCTCTAATACTTGATCCATTTAAAATATTATTTTCTATCTCATCAATTTTCTTAAAAAATTCATCATTAAACTCATCTATTTCTATTAGATTTTTAGGAGTAATTTTTGCATAAGTCACATCAATAAAATCAATTTTCAAATTTTCTTGATTATTTTTAATGAAATCCTCAATTTCAAATTTAGTTGCAGTTTTATCATGTAATAAATCTAAGTCTAAAAATTCGATCTCAATTTTTTTATTTTCATTGATATATATTTTATTTTTTAAAAAATAAGGCGACTTAATTCCTCCACTAATATAATTAAATAAATTTTCTTTAAGCTCTTGTTTCTTTAATGAATTTTCAAATGTCGAAGCACTTAAGTTATTTTCTAATAGAAATTTTTCATACTTTACTCTTGAAAACTTCTTATTATCATCAAGTAGTATTGAATTAGATCTTATTTTGTTTGCCAATGCCTCCTCTGACATTGATACATTTAATTCTTTAATTTCCATCTCAATCAATTTTTCAGATACCAACTCTGATAAAATATTTTCAATAATATTTTTATCTATGTTTGCTTTTATAATGTCATTTGTAAGTCTTGACTCGTTTATAAAATTTACAAAATCTTTTGATGAGATTGCTTCATTATTAATCTTAGCAACNTTGTTAGTATTACCTCCACTAAAAACACTACCCATACCCCAAAATACAAATGGAATTATAATAATTCCAACAAGCACTCCAGCTAATTTGGAATTTGAGAAACCTCTTAATTTACCTATCATATTCTATAGTCTTTATTTATTGATCTAAAAAAAAATAAACATATAAATTATATTAATCTTTATGACAAATAATAATATGTATTTCATTGCTAATTGGAAGATGTTTGGGTCAGTTAAGTCAGTTAATTCATTAAATAAAGTAATAAATTATTCAAAAACAAAGAAACTTAAAGCCAATATTATTTATTGTCCACCTTACACATTGATTAAATCTTTTGTAGATAAAACAAAGAAGTCAAATATTAAAATCGGTGCTCAAGATTGCCATACACATATCAACTATGGACCTTTCACAGGAGCTATAAGCTCAAAGATGATTAAAGATTTAGGGGGTAAGTTTGTTATAATTGGACACTCAGAAACGAGAGCTGTAAATGATAATAAAAAAATTAATTTAAAGATTAAGTCTGCACTTAATCAAAAATTAAATGTCATTTTATGCATAGGCGAAAAATTGATTGATAAAAGAAAAAATAAAACAAAATATGTTTTAAAAAAACAATTACTTGAAGGTTTAAAAAATTTAAAGAATTTAAATAAAGTTATAATTGCATATGAACCTGTTTGGTCGATTGGCACAGGCATTATTCCTAGTGAAAATGATTTAAAAAAAAATATTAGATTTATAAGAAACACCTTAAAGATTTCAAAAAAATTTACAAAATCTAAGATTTTATATGGAGGCTCTGTAAACCCAAAAAATATAAAAAATTTAATGAGAATCGATAATATTGATGGTTTTTTGGTTGGTGGAGCATCAACTAATGAAAAAATATTTATTGATATAATGAAAAAATCAATTAATTAGGCGTCGTGGAAAACATACTATTAATTATAAATATAATATTAGCAGCAATTCTAGTATTGCTGGTTTTGTTTCAAAAATCTGAAGGTGGAGCCTTGGGTATTGGAGTTTCTCAAGATAACTTTATGTTTTCAAGGTCGGCTGGGAATTTTATGACTAAAGCAACGGCAATAGTTGCAACATTATTCATAATTTGTAGTCTAGGATTGACTATTATTTCACGAGGAGATCTTCCTTCAAATACGTCTGTAATTGATAAAATTGAAGAAAATGCAGACGATGCTCCTAAATTACCGGAAAATAATAATTAATACTTTTATTTTTATAATTCATTAGCTATAACATAATTCCATGGCGCGATATATATTTGTCACTGGCGGCGTGGTTTCATCACTAGGTAAAGGTTTGTCATCAGCATCACTTGGATATTTGCTTAGATCACAAGGCTATAAGGTGAGAATAAGAAAAATGGATCCATATTTAAATGTAGATCCTGGAACAATGAGTCCTTTTCANCATGGTGAAGTTTTTGTAACTGANGATGGNGCTGAAACTGATTTAGATTTAGGACATTACGAAAGATTTACANATATTTCAGCTAAACAATCTGACAANATTACNACNGGTAGAATTTATAGTGATATNATAAAAAAAGANAGAAGAGGANGNTATCTTGGAAAAACNGTNCAAGTNATTCCACATGTNACAGATAGAATTAAAGAGTTTATAAAAAAAGATATANCAAATGAAGATTTNGTAATTTGTGAAATTGGAGGAACNGTTGGTGANATTGAAAGNTTACCATTTTTAGAAGCTATAAGACAGTTTTCAAATGATAATGGCAGATCAAAATCATTATTTATTCATTTAACATTTGTTCCATTTTTAAAATCTTCAGATGAAATTAAAACAAAGCCAACACAACATTCTGTTAAAGAACTAAGAAGTATAGGAATTCAACCTGATATAGTGATCTGTAGATCTCAACAGTCTATTCCTTTAGATCAAAGAAGAAAAATATCCTTATTTTGTAATGTGGACATTGCTAATGTTATAGAAACAGTTGATGTAAAAACTATTTATGAAGCACCAATAAGTTTCTTTAATCAAAAATTAGATAAGCAAGTTTTAAAATTCTTTAAAATAAAATCTAGAAAAAGACCAAACTTGTTACCTTGGAAAAAAATTACAAATATAGTTTTAAAAACAAAAAGAATAGTAAATATTGGTATCATAGGTAAATATGTAAACTTAAAAGATGCTTATAAATCACTTGATGAGGCTCTCACGCATGGGGGAATTTCAAATAAAGTTAAAGTTAACTTGGTAAGAATTGAGTCAGATAAACTTAGATCAAAAGAAATTAAATCAAAATTAAAAAATGTATCAGGAATATTGATACCAGGAGGGTTTGGCAAAAGAGGAACAGAGGGAAAAATTGAGGCAATTAGATATGCCAGAGAGAGAAAAATACCTTTTCTAGGTATTTGTTTTGGAATGCAAATGGCCATGATTGAGTTTGCAAGAAATATTCTAAAAATTAAAAGAGCTGGTTCTAGTGAACTAGATAAAAATTGTTTTCCCGTAGTAGGATTAATTGATGAATGGAACAAAGATGGAAAAATTATAAAAGGAACTGACAAAAACCTTGGTGGAACAATGAGGCTAGGTTTATATGAGGCAAAACTAAGAAATAATTCTGCCATAAAAAAAATCTATAAATCTAATATGATTAAGGAGAGACACAGACATAGATACGAAGTCAATATAAATTTAATGCAAAAATTTGAAAAAAAAGGTTTGATGTTTTCAGGAATTTCTCCTGACAATCAATTACCTGAAATTATTGAACTTAAAAATCATCCATGGTTTATTGGAGTCCAATTTCATCCAGAATTTAAATCTAGACCTTTAAATCCTCATCCTTTATTCTCATCATTTATTAAAGCTGCAAAATCTTTTAATGGAAAATAAAATAGTTAATTGTAACGGTATAGAAATTTCAAACAAAAATAGAATTTGTTTAATAGCTGGACCTTGTCAACTTGAAACCGAGCAACATGCTTTGGACATGGCAGGCAAAATTAAAGAAATAGTGACAAAGTATAATATTGGATTTATTTATAAAACTTCATTTGATAAGGCTAATAGAACAAGCTTGAAAGGCAAAAGAGGAGCTGGTTTAGAAAACTCCTTGCCTGTATTTGATAAAATCAAAAAAGATATTAAAGTACCCGTTCTTACCGATATACATAATGAAGAACAATGTTCCCTAGTTTCTAATCACGTAGATGTTCTTCAAATACCAGCATTCCTTTGTAGGCAAACAGATTTATTAATTGCTGCTGCTAAAACCAATAAAATCATTAATGTGAAAAAGGGTCAATTTCTAGCACCGTGGGATATGGTGAATGTAACCAAAAAAATTTCTGATAGTGGTAATGAAAATATTTTAGTGACCGAAAGAGGAGCTAGCTTTGGTTATAATACGTTGGTCTCAGATATGAGATCTATTCCCATCATGGCGAAAAACGGTTATCCGGTAGTATTTGATGGAACTCATTCAGTGCAACAACCTGGTGGTCTAGGTGAAAAAAGTGGTGGTCAAAGAGAATTTGTTGAGTATTTGTCGAGAGCAGCAGTAGCAGTAGGTGTTGCAGCTATTTTTTTGGAAACACATCAGGACCCTGATAATGCTCCATCAGATGGTCCAAACATGGTCCCTTTAAACAAATTAGACGAGCTAATTAATCAAATTGTAGAAATTGATAATTTAGTTAAAAAGTAATTAATGAGCAAAATCAAAAAAGTTGTAGCCAGACAGGTTTATGACAGTAGAGGAAATCCTACCATTGAGGCTGAAGTATTTTCAAATAATTTAAGTGCGTCAGCAATTTGTCCTTCAGGTGCTTCAACAGGAACTTTTGAGGCCTATGAAAAAAGAGATAAGAGTAATAAAAAATACTTAGGAAAAAGTGTTTTAATACCAGTTGCAACTGTTAATAAATTAATATCAAAAAAATTAAAAAATCAAAATATCCATAACCAAGAGAGAATAGATAGTATTCTTATAAAATTAGATGGCACAAAACAAAAAACAAAGTTAGGAGCAAATACAATATTAGCTGTATCCATGGCTGTAAAAAAACTATCAGCCAAAGTTAAAAAAATACCTTTATATAAAAATTTTATTGTTAAAAAAAATTTTAAGCTCCCCTTTCCTTTAATGAATATTATTAATGGGGGTGCACATGCTGATAATGGCCTTAGAATACAAGAGTTTATGATTAGACCTGATAAAGCAAAATCATTTAATGATGCTGTCAGAATGTGCTTTTTAGTAATAAACAATTTAAAAGTATTATTAAAAAAAGCAGGTCACTCTATTAATGTAGGTGATGAAGGTGGCTTTGCACCAATGATAAGCGATAATGAGAGTGCTTTAAAGCTTATAGTTCAAGCGATCAAAAAATCAGGATTTAAAAATGGTAAAGATATATCTATTTGTTTAGATGTTGCAGCAAATGAATTAATTAAAAAGGGCAAATATTCAATCCATTCTAAGAAATATATAAGTGTAGATCAATCAATTAAAAAATATTTACAACTTATTAAAAAATATAAAATAAAATCAATTGAGGATCCATTTGGTGAGGATGACTGGAAGGCATGGTCTAAATTTGTTAATGGAACTAAAAACAAAACACAAATTATAGGTGATGATCTTTTTGTTACTAATCTTGAAAGATTAAAGATAGGCTTCCTAAACTTATCAGCTAACAGTATTTTGATAAAATTGAACCAAATAGGAACTGTAACCGAAACATTAGAAGTAATAAAATTTGCTCAACTTATTGGTTTTAAAACAATNATTTCACATAGATCTGGTGATACTGAAGATACATTTATCGCTGATTTGGCTGTGGGCACTAATTCAAATCAAATCAAAACTGGGTCTCTAGCTAGATCAGAAAGAATAGCAAAATATAACCAATTAATTCGTATCGAAGAAGATCTTGGTAGATCAGCTAAAATGAATAAAATCGATTAATGCTAGAAAAATTAAAAAAAAACTATTTTATTTTAATTATCACATTCCTGTTTATTTATTTTTTCTTAAATTTGCTAGATGGTGATAGAGGTCTTATTTCTTATATGCAAAAAAAAAGTGTATTTAAGCAATTAAAAAATGATCAAATAATACTAATTAATAAAATTGAAGATTTAGAACACAAAAATTCACTTCTAACTAAAAATATAGATCTAGATTTCATAGAAATATTAATAAGAGAAAAGTTTTTATTTGGAAAAGAAGGTGAGACTACTTATATAATAAAGGATAATGGAAAACAAAAATAAACCAAGACACCCTGAAAAAGTAAATAAACCGATTAATCCAATTAAAAAAAAACCTGATTGGATCAGATCTAAGCTTTTAAATAGTAAAGAATTTTTTTTAACTAAAACAGTTGTTAATAAAGATAACCTTGTAACAGTGTGCCAAGAAGCAAACTGCCCCAATATAACAGAATGCTGGAGTAAAAGACATGCAACTTTAATGATAATGGGTGACACGTGTACAAGAGCTTGTGCGTTTTGTGATGTTAAAACGGGAAAACCAGAAAAGCTGGATCAATTTGAGCCAATTAAAATAGCGAATGCAGTTAAAAAATTAAGTTTAAGACATGTTGTTATCACATCAGTTGACAGAGACGACCTTTCTGATGGTGGATCAAACCATTTTCATGATGTTATTGTTGCAACAAGAAAAAAAAATCCAAATACCACAATTGAAGTTTTAACGCCTGATTTTTTAAGAAAAGGAGAGGCTTATAAAAGAGTATTGGAAGCAAGCCCAGATGTTTTTAATCATAATATTGAAACTGTCCCTAGTCTTTACGTAAAAGTAAGACCAGGAGCTAGATATTTTGGATCATTAGAACTTTTAAAAAATTCCAAAAAATTTAATAAAAATGTTTTCACTAAATCAGGAATAATGGTTGGATTTGGAGAAACAAAGGATGAGATAATTCAAGTTATGGACGATCTAAGATCTGCAGAAGTTGATTTTTTAACAATTGGCCAATATCTTCAACCTTCGGTTAAGCACTTTCCACTAAATAGATATTATCATCCAGATGAATTTAAAGAGCTAGGAAAAATAGCAAAATCTAAAGGATTTTTATTAGTATCTTCATCACCATTAACAAGATCTTCTTATCATGCTGATGAAGATTTTAATAAACTTAAAAATAATACAAAAAATATTCATTAATGCCAAAAGCATCAGTTAAGAGATTAATTGATAACAAAAAAGATAAACTTATACAGTTCGTTTTAGATATAGAAAAATACCCTGAATTTGTACCATTCTGCCAGAGGTCAAAAATACATGAAAGAAAACAAAAAGGAGATCTAACACTTATTGTTGCTGATTTAACAATAGGAAAAGGACCTTTTGTAGATACCTACAAGAGTGATGTAAAATATAATAAAAAAGAAGACACTATATTTGTAACAAATATTGATGGTCCACTTAATTATTTAGAAAATAGTTGGAAATTTGTTGAACAAGAAGGTTTAACAGAGGTAACTTTTGATATTGATTTTGAAATTAAGAATAAGTTTTTGAATATTTTAATGACTAAATCTTTTCAGTTTGGACTTGAAAAAATTGCTGATGCATTTCAGAAAAGAGCTGAAAGTTTATAATATACTCAAAATCATTTTAATAGCTTTGTTAACCGTTGCTTTTTGAATTGAAACTCTATTTTTACGTTTAAATAAGTTTTTCTTTATTATTGTTTTGCTACCTTTTTTAAGGCCTATGTAAACTAGTCCAACTGGTTTCGTTTTAGTTCCTCCATTTGGTCCTGCTACACCAGTAATTGATATTGATATATGTGATTTACTAATTTTACTTAAATTTTTTACCATCGATAGACATGTTTCATAGCTAACAGCTCCATACTTTGTAATAATTTTTTTAGGTACTTTGAGCAATTTCACTTTTGCATTATTCGAATAAGTCACTAACCCAATATTAAATACTTTAGATGAACCACTAATAGATGTAATTGAACTTGATAAAAGTCCCCCAGTACAAGATTCAGCAAATGATACTGTTAGTCTTTTTTTAGTCAATAACCTTACAATTTTTAAGGATAATTTACTCATGTAGTAATAATCATATATAATTTACTCATGTAGTAATAATCATATAAAAGACAAGGATTGCAACTACGTATAAACCAGCACAGACATCATCCATAATAACACCAAAACTATTCTTAAAGTTTTTATCGTAATAACTTACAGGGTAGGGTTTTGCGATATCAAAAATTCTAAATAGTATAAACATTATAAAATAAAAGGTTAGTACTCTTACTGGATCTGATGTTTCGCTATGAGCAATTTCATAAAGACATATTGGTATTGATTGACCAATAAACTCATCAATAACAATCTCTTTTGGATCTTTGTTAGTTAAGTCTTTAATAAATAAATTTACTGCAAAAAGTGAAATTATAAATATTGCTACTAAAAAAAACAAAAAAATATCTGCCGGTACTGTAAAAATGTGAAATAATATATATAAGAAAATAACAGTAACTAATGAAGCATAACTACCAGGTATTTTTGGTAATTTTCCAATTCCAAACATCGTAACAAATAAAAAATTTATTTTTTTAAACATAATAATTTAACGAGACTATTGCTTCACAAGCAATAGCTTCTTCCCTTCCTATTAAACCTAATTTTTCAACTGTTTTACCTTTTAAATTAATTTGATCTTTATTTATATTGAGCAAATTAGACAAAGATGTAATAATTTTCTTTCTGTATTTTGAGACTTTAGGTCTCTCACAAATTAAATTTATATCAACATTATTTATAAAGTATCCCTCGTTATCCAATTTTCTCAAAATAGGATACAGCATATTGGGTGATCTTATATTTTTAAATCTTCCTTTGTTACTTGGATAAAATGTTCCAATATCCGTTTTTCTCATAGCGCCAAGCAATCCATCTATTATAGCGTGAAGCACAACATCACCATCAGAATGACCTTGCAAACCAGAATGATAAGGAATTTTTAAACCACCAAGGTATAGTTTTTTATTTTTAATTAATCTGTGAATATCGAATCCAATACCGTAATAATTCTTAATATTAAATTTTTCCAAATCTGATTTTGTAGTTATTTTAAAATTACTTTCCTCACCCTTGATGAATTTAATCTTTTTTTTATAATATAAAAATAATGATGCTTCATCGGTAATTAAGCGCTTATTTAGCTTTGAAAGTTTATAGATTGTTTTATAGTCAAAACATTGAGGTGTTTGAGTAAACATTAATTTATCTCTATCTAAATTTTGTAATATATTTCCGTCTTTATACTTTGTGGAGCTGTCTGTTTTAATGAATGGCACAACCGCTTTATTTTTTTTAAGATTAGAATTAAGTTTTTTAAGTAATTTAATTGAAAAATTTGGTCGTGCAGCATCATGGATAAAAACGTTTTTTATTTTCTTATTTTTTATAAAATTTAATGCTTTTTGTGATGATTGATATCTTTCCTTTCCACCTTTAATGACTTTTATAGATTTGTCTTTGATATTTTTTATAGGGCGATTTGATACAATTATTATTGATTTAAATAATTTTGATTTAAGTACTTTATCAACTGAGTGCATAAATAAGGGTTTATTTATATAATTTACAAATTGTTTGGGATTATTTGATTTAAATCTCTTACCTTTGCCTGCAGCTAGTAGTATAAAACAATTACTCATGATTATTATAAATTTTTTTGTAAGATATTTTTAAATTATGTTTCCTTTGTTAAAAAGAAATTTGTTTATCATAGTTATCTTTATACTAACTATTTCCTTAGCTTTTATTACATTTTTAACTTTTATTGACAAAAGTTTTATCAAACTAAATGAAGACAATCTTGAAATTCTTATGATTTCCAACATTATTTTGGTGTTAATATTTTTTGTATTAATATTTATTGACATCAAGAATTCAATTAAAAATAACATTAATGTAAGAGGTTCTGTCGCTAATAGAAAATATATTATTTCTTTTGCGCTTTTTACTTTAATACCTTCATTACTAATTGCAATATTTTCGCTGTTTATATTTTCATTTGCATTGGATAAGTATTTTAATGAAAAAATAACCACAGCAGTAAACAATTCTTATGAAATTGCAAAAAATTATGTCAATGAGAAAAGAAATAAAATCGAGTCAGAGATAGTTTTGATTGCTTTTGATTTAAATAAGTATTCTGAATTATATAAATCAAACCCAGACAGGTTCCAACTAATAATAAATACTCAAAGATATTTAAGAGATATAGACCAACTTCACTTAATCAATGGAGAAGGAAAATTAATTTTATCTGCGGCAGATACTAAGTATAAAAAAATTGAGGATAGAGCGATGGAGATGGTTAAAAATGATGATAGACCATTAAAAATTATAAATACTTTTGAAAATAAATCTGCAGCGGTAATAAGATTATCAAATTTTGATAATATATTCTTATATGTTTTGAAATACTTCGATAAAGATATTTCAAATTATTTAATTGAGTCTGAAGATGCTGTAAATTTTTATTATACTGTTGAAAATCAAAATCTTGGTATAAGGATATCTTTTGCAATAATTTATGTTACCTTAGTTACACTTCTGTTGTTCTTATCAATTACAATTGCTATTAGATTCTCGTCCCGTTTTTTTATATCAATTAATAACTTAATAACAGCTTCTGAAAGCATAGGAAAAGGTAATCTAGATATTAAGGTACCTGATTTAAAGGCTGACATTGAAATGGAAAGACTTAATAAAAATTTTAATTCGATGATTGATAGGTTAAAACATCAACAAGAAAAATTACTTACCAATGAAAGACACGAAGCTTGGGAAAATGTTGCAAGAAAACTAGCTCACGAGATTAAAAACCCTTTAACACCAATACAATTAACGATTGATAACCTTAAAACAAAATATTTACCAAATATTGAAAATGAAAGACAAGAAAAATATTTAAATAACCTTAAAACTATACTTAAGCAAATAAAGCAAATTGAAAACTTGGTAAATGAATTCTCTGATTTTGCTAGAATGCCAAAACCATTATTTAAACCAAACAACTTAAATAGTGTTATTAATGATAATATCAGTTTGGTAAATAAATTTGATAATTCCGTTAAAATTAGATTAGTTAATCATCTGTCAAAAGAAGTAGTATTAAATTTTGATAATGAACAGTTTAATAGATTATTTTTTAACCTTATTAAAAATTCTGTCGAAAGTATTCAAGAAAAAGTAGAAAAAGACAGCAAAACTGTCAAAAATATAGATATAGAAATTAGACAAAGAAGAGATTATATAAACGTTAATATTGTTGATACAGGAACTGGATTTAAAAATAAAAAAACTAAAGATATAATTAAACCTTATTTTACAACTAAAGAAAAAGGAACTGGATTAGGATTATCAATTGTAGATAAAATTATTAGCGATCATGAAGGATCAATAAAATTTTTAAATCATAAAAACGGTGCAAAAATTCAAATTTTAATTCCATATAAAAATAATGTCAGCTGAAATTCTAATTATAGACGATAATGCGGATATAAGATTAATTCTAGATGAGTTAATTAAAGATACGGGATACAAGACAAGGCTTGCAGCTAATTTTAACCAGGCTTTAACTGAAATTGATAAAAAACTGCCAGATGTTGCAATTATTGATGTTAAATTAGACAAAGGAGATAACGATGGGATTTTATTGTTAGATCACATAAAAAATAAAAATCCTGATTTGCCAGTGATTATGATTTCAGGTCATGCGAATATTGAGATGGCAGTAAATTCTTTGAAATCTGGAGCTTTCGAGTTTATTCAAAAACCATTTGATAAAGAAAGACTTTTAAATTTTGTAAATAGAGCAGTAGAAAATTACAATCTAAAAAATGAAAATAAAACTTTAAATACAAAACTTTTTCATACATTTGAGTTAGTAGGCAAAAGCTCTAATATTGTCTCAATTAAAGAGCAGATAAATAAGTTATCAAAATCTGAAAGTAGAATATTTATTAGTGGACCCACTGGTTCAGGCAAAGAATTAATTTCAAGAAAAATACATAAAAATTCAAAAAGGAAGGATGGTCCATTTGTTGTAATCAATGGAGCGCTTTTAGATGCAAAAAAATATGAACTCGAATTATTTGGAGAGGAAAAGAAAGATGGCTCTATATTTTATGGAGCGCTTGAAAAAGCATCAGGCGGTATCTTATTAATTGATGAGGTTACAGAAATACCACTTGAGACTCAGTCAAAAATCTTAAGAGTCGTGATCGATCAAAAATTCAAAAGAATAAACAGTAATCATGATATAAAAGTTGATGTCAGAATTATTTGTGCAAATAGTAAAGATGTTCAACAAGAAATAAGATTAGGAAACTTTAGAGAAGATTTATTTCATCGATTAAATGTGTTTAATATTAAAATAGATCCTTTGAATAAAAGAATAGAAGATATTCCCATTTTAATTGATTATTTTATTGAGAATATCTGTGAAGCCAACAATTTTAAAAAATTTAAAATTATCGATAACAATTATTTACTCAATTACGATTGGCCTGGAAATGTAAGGGAACTAAGAAATTTGATAGAAAGAATAGCTATATTGTCACCTGGCGATGATAACGAAAAATTAATAAATATAATTAAAGAATCTTTGTCTAAGTCAATTGAGGATGAATTTTCTGTAACAGAAAGCCTAACAGTTCCTCTAAAAGAAGCTAGAGAAAGTTTTGAAAAACAATATTTAGTTTCTCAATTAAAAAAGTTTAGTGGAAATATTTCTAAAACTGCAAAATTTATAGGCATGGAAAGATCAGCCTTACATAGAAAATTAAAATTACTTGGAGTAAAAGATTTAAACTAATGAATATTATAATCTGTGGAGCTGGTAGAGTAGGATCTACGATAGCCAAAATGTTAATTGAGCAAAATCACTCAATAACAATGATTGATCAATCAAGTGAAGATATACAAAAAATAAATGAAACTTTGGATGTCAAAGCAATTGTTGGAAAGGCAACATCTCCAGCCATTCTAGAAAAGGCAAATACAAATGANGCAGACATGATCATTGCTGTAACCAGAAATGATGAAATAAATATGTTGATATGCCAAATAGCTTTCTCATTATTCCAAGTCCCCAAAAAAATCGCTCGAATAAGATTTCAAGAATATCTTGATCCAAAATATTCAGGTTTATTTAATAGAGAAAATTTACCAATTGATAATATTATTTCTCCAGAGATTGAAATTGCAAAATCTATCCAACGAAAACTAGAAGCACCAGGTGCTCTAGATAATGTGCCATTTGCAGAAAATAAAATTAGATTATTAGAAATTTTGATTGATGAAAAATGTGCAATCCAAGGAATAAATTTAAATGAACTTACTAAAAAGTTTCCTAAACTTAATGCTTATATTCTGGGTGTTATTAGGAATGAAAAATTTGTTGTAATGAAAAAAACAGACCAACTTAAGCTAAATGATAAAGCTTATGTGGTTGTTAACAGTAGTCAAATGCAAGAAACTTTGACTGTATTTGGACATAATGAAAAAATTTCAAATAAAATGTTAATTATTGGAGGTGGAAATATTGGTTTCAATCTCGCTAAAAATATTGAACAATCTTTCGACTCTGCGAGGGTTAAGATTATAGAAAAAGATAAATCTAGAGCAGAATATATAGCTAATGAACTTAATGATACTATTGTTATTAATGGTAATGGTTTAGACGAAGATGTTTTAAGTGAGGCAAATATTGATGAAGTTGAAACAGTTTTGGCTTTAACCAATGATGATGAAGATAACTTGATGGTAAGTGTAATAGTTGAAAAATTTTCTAAAGATAAAAGAACTATGGCTTTAATTAACAAGCCTAATTATTCATTATTACAATCCTCTTTAAAAATTGATGATTTAATTGATCCAAGAATGAGTACAGTTTCAAGTATTTTAAAACATGTTCACAAAGGAACAATTGAAAATGCCTATACAATTTTAAATGGTGAATATGAAGTTATAGAGGCAGATATTATTGAGACCTCAGAATTAATAAACAAACAATTAAAAGACTCCAATTTACCTGATGAAATTAGAATTGGAGCGATATTAAGAAATGAAAATGTTATTATTCCAAGTTCAAGTTACGTTTTTCAAAAAGATGATACTGTTGTTCTTTTATCCAAAAGAGATCAATTACCTATTGTAGAAAATATGTTTAGAATTAGCTCAGTCTAATTTTAATATGACAAAATTTAGCACTATTTATTTAAGTTCTTTTCTATTTTTGATAAGTATTTTTTCTTTTTTGAATATTATTTATTCAAATTATTTTGATATTTTTTTTAATATTGAAAATTATGTATATACTTTAATTATAAGTTTTTTTTTAGGAGTGATTCTAATATTATTTAATAAGACAAATACAAAAAAAATTACTCTTTATGAAAAAATATTTACTGTATTGATTGGTTATTTCCTGTTTCCATTAATAATATCAATACCTTATTATTTTAGCATACAAAATTTATCTTTATTAAATTCATATTTTGAAGCTATATCAGGTTTTACTTCTACTGGGTTTACTATCTTTGAAAATGTAAAACAATTAGATGAAAGCCTAATCTTATGGAGATCTACATCTCAGTGGATTGGAGGAATTTATTTTCTTTTTTCTATTTTACTATTAATTGATATTTTTGACAAAAATCTTAAACATTCATTCACTGAATATTTATCTTTTAATTACAATGAAATTTTTAAACAATCAGTTAAAATTGTTATAATTTATTCATCATTAACGTTAATTATATTTATTCTATTTAAGATAATTAATTTAAGAACTTTTGATGCATTTAATTTATCATTATCGATAATATCATCTGGTGGTTTTCTACCTGTTAATAGAGTTGATTATTTATTTGAAAGCGATGTAAGTAAAATTATTTTATCATTTGCTATGTTGTTATCTTTTTTTAGTTTATTTTTAATTTACAATCTTATTTTTTTTAATAAAAAAAAATTAAATTTTTTGAGTGAAGATTTTAATCTTTTAATTTATTTATTAGCTATAATTTCTTTTTCATTTGTTTTTTTAAACTCAAGTAATAATTTTCCAACAATTTTAGTAGCAATTTCAAGTAGTATTTCGAATATTGGTATTTCTTTTAATGACACGCCAAATAATTTAATATTTGTTTTTTTTATTATGGTTGTGATTGGAGGTTCTTTTTTTTCAACAAGTTCAGGTATTAGAGTTATAAAGATCTTAAGTTTATTAAAATTTTCTTTAAATAATTTGTTGTCACATACAAAACCAAATCAAATCTATTCAAACAAAGTTACATTAATAAATGAGACGACTGAAAAATCGGATATAAATAAATATTTCTTTTCGATAATTATTTTTGTTATTTCTCTCTCTATGTTAACTCTTTTTTTAACACTTTCAGACATCCAATTTGAAAATTCATTTAAGCTCTCTTTGTTGACTATTATGAATACCGTTAATTCAAGTATGTTTGAACTCTCGAATTTTGATTTTTATAATCTTTCTTTTTTAACCAAGATTTATTTAATAATTTTCATGATAATAGGCAGAGTAGAGCTATTAACTATACTAATATTATTTAAAAAATTTCTTTTCAAAAATTAAATTAGTATTATAAGATTGTCTTTTGCGCCCTTAGCTCAGCTGGATAGAGCATCGGTTTTCTAAACCGAGGGTCGGAGGTTCGAATCCTCCAGGGCGCGCCACCTTTAATTCAT